>Ga0118677_10000168_pt1 | contig 134501 bp, 96 predicted proteins | sample AliMusrvi5mmetaG_FD_86154 | JGI IMG/M metagenome (GOLD analysis project Ga0118677, IMG submission 86154) | reverse complement strand
CCGCGCTCCAATGACTCCTAATTTGCTATCTCCTCAAAGCATCAATGTAAGCTGCCGCGCCAGTTAAGCGCGGAGATCCTCCCTCGCGCATTCGCGCCCCGACGCGCCACGAGCGGGCTAGTCCGCAACCCTCCCGCAAGTGTCGCTAACGGGGGCGAAAGCCGCTCACTCGGAAAAGGATAACGCCGCAAAAATATTGGCGGCTCTACAGCTTCACCCGTGTCCCTGCACGGGGTTCCGCTGCGCGGCAGCCCTGCGGGGCGTGGCTTGGGAGGTTCCCCCCAAACCCTCCCGGCGGCACCCGTTCCCGCCTTTGATCGCCACTCATGCCTAAGTCCGTCACCGACGCCGCGCCATTGCACTCGGTCACGCCAACGCTTCGGTTACTCGCGGCGGCGGACTACCGCCTTTGTCATGCCCGTTGCACACGGCGCGGCTCGTGGCAGGCTCCCGGTCATCCGTCCCTCCTGACCGTCCGCTTCCGCAATCCCCACGTGCCGGACACGCCATCACCGTCCTGTCTGCAATCCGCCGTTTCTAAACGCTGCACAACTTCCCCCGTTCCCTGACCTTCATCCGGGTACAGGTGAGGATGAAGGCTCAAGGAACAGGGCAGCGTTATGAATCAGAAACTTTACAGATTGCAGAGCAGGGCCGGTTTGAGTTTGGCGATCACGGCGGCGGGTGCCGCTAGTGAGGATTCAGAACTCAGCAACGAGCAGACGTTTTGTCACACCTCGTTGGGTGTGAGAGACCGGCACGGCTACGCAGAAAGGACACACACACCATGAGCGCGTTATTCAGCAGCTTCACCCGAACAATCGGCGGAATGATTCTCCGCACACCCACGGCCGAGCGCGACTACCTCGAAGAGAAGACCGGGCAAGTGGCGCTGGTCTTTTTGGCAATCATCGCCGAGACCATCGGCGCAGTACTCCTCATCATCCGCTAGGAGGTCACGAAATGAACACACAATACACCTACCGCACCACACGCGCAGCACGCCGCTACGTGTCACCCCGCACCCGCCCGCTGAATCAGTTCGAGCGCGAGACGCGGGGCCTGTCCTACATGCTCAAAGACCCGACCTGCCCCGAGGCCGCGCTACAGGTAGCCGCCGCCGAAATGGCCGCGCTGGTGTGGGGGCCTTGTCACCTCATACCCGCCCCCGACCACACCGGCGACACCACGGCCAACCGCAGGCTTGCGAAGGCCATTGCCGCCCACGTCAAAGTCGGAGCCGACGTGCTCGACATCCTCACGCGCACCGAGCCCACGCCGAGCGCATGTGACCGCCACCGCACCAAAGGCGCGCCCGTGAGCGTGGCCGAGCACCACATCGCCCGCAGGGACGGCAAGCCCATCCCCTGCCGCCGCACCTTCATTATCGACAACGTGATTACCAGCGGAAACACCATCCGCGCCTGTTCAGAGGCCCTCGGATTCGGCACAGGCCTTGTTTTCGGCGACGCCTCTTTCCACCCCTACGACTGACAGAAATGAACCCGCACAATGAAACGAAACCCCGACACGCTCGCACTCGCCATGGACTACGCCGCCGCTATGGAATCATGCGCCGCGTACGTCGCCGTGAAAGGCCCCGCCATCCGCACGCCCGAGGACGCTTACCGCCTCATGCGCCCCCTGATGGACGCCGCCGCACACGGCGATTCGCAGGAAGTTTTCTTCGTTGCACTACTCGACACGAAGAACAAGGTTTTGGAGGTCCCAACCGAGTGCCACCGAGGTTTGCTCGACTCCTGTCCTGTCGCGCCACGTAACGTGCTTAGACAGGCCATCGTGAAGGACGCCGCCGGAATCGTGATCTCGCACAATCACCCAAGCCACGACCCAACCCCCAGCAAGGAAGACGTGGACATCACACGCCGCCTGATCGAAGCCGCCAAGGTCATCGGCATCCGCATCATTGACCACGTGGTCATCGGACGCCCCAGCGACTACACCCCCGGCTATGTCTCTCTCCGTGAAAAGAACCTCGTCGCTTTTGAATGAACACCGCGCCCGCCCGTGGGCATCGTTCGCGGGCAGAAAGGCAACCATGAACACCATGCTAACCACGCTCGGCACGCAAGCCGAATTCCACCAGACGTGGCAGGCCCTCATGCGCCAGCTTGAGACCCTGCTTTCAATCGCCCACATGCGCCACCCCAACCGCACCGAGACGCTGGAGGCCATCAGCATCGCCAAGCACCTGCTTGGAAAAGTCGGCGACCAACTCGACAAAGCCGTTCAGGAGTAAACACACCGCCCGCCCGCGGGCATCATACGCGGGCAGAAAGGCAACCATGAGCACAACCGAAAAACGCAAGGCAACCCAGATCCGTTTTGAAGGCCCCGACGCCGACGTTGACCGCGTCAGCGGCGACGAGATCCCGCAGTGGTACGTATACGCCGCCGACGCCGACAGCGAGCCCGCCGGCAAAGTCTACACCGTCCGCAAATCATTCGCGTTCGCCGTCGCCCTCGCCGGCCGCATGGCCGACGAGCGCAACCTGCCGCTTGAGATCGAAGCCCAACCCGCATAACCGAAAGGAGCCCGCACCATGAAACGCAAACGCTACACGCCCCCCGAGAAGCCCCACGAACTCGACACGCTCAAACTGTTGACCACCCCCGAACAGTACGAGGTCATCACCGACGCCATGCTCGGCGAAGAAGGCGACCACTTCATAGAGATCATCGACCGCATTCACGCCACGTGGCAGGCCATGCCCAAGACCTACGAGAGCACCGCGAAAGGCCGCGCCGCCGTTGCTCACCTGCATTATTTCATCGGCGGTTGCGACTGGTGGATCGTGGAGAAGGACGCCGACCCCGACCACGCGGGCCAGGTGCAGGCCTTCGGAATCGCCGACCTCGGCATGGGCGCTGAACTCGGTTACATCTCAATCCCCGAACTGCTTGAGAACGGCGCCGATCTGGACCTTTACTACACGTCACCCAAAACCATCGGCGAGATACTCGGCTAAATCCCGAACGGGCGGCCTTCACCGGCCGCCCGTTTTGCTCCCAAAAATCCGCCGCGCCCGTTGGGGGCGCGGCCTTTATTTTCCCGCGACTGCTTGCCCAGCCGCCGCGGGTCCCGTTTTCAATTGGTCAGGCGATCATCACTACAGCCTATAGCCTAAAGTCTACAGGCTTCCCGTCTTTCCGCGCCTCGCCATGCTGAGGCGCTTGCGCTTCCGCGCCGCCTGCCGCCGAGCCTTCTCCGGCAGCAGATTGTTCAGATGCGGGTGCGCCTCCAGCGCCCGCTTTAGCTGAATCTCAACCGCCTGCGGCGTCAACTCCAGTTCCTCTGCAATCGCCGCATACGCGTCGCCGTGATAGCGCCGCTGCAGGATCCTGAACGTGCGCGGCGGCAGATCCAAGAAACTGCGAACCGCTTCCGCCAGCACGGACAGCGGCAACTCCGGGTCATCCATCTGTCCTCCGATCTCCGACCTCTGACCTCTGTCCTCAGGCCGCTGACCTCCGGTCACCGGCGTATCCCGCGCTTCATCGAACGCCATCGTATGCGAGCTGTCTTCCGTCAGTTTGCACGACGCGCAAGGCGTTTCTTCGAAACGCATTTTGCCGCCATCTCCATCGATTGTCTTCGCAAATGCGCAACGACTGCATTTCATTTTCTTTACCTCCATTCAGTTTTTCTGACACTCACTCCCAGCCCACAACTCCTGATCCCCGCCTGATGTATCAGGGGAAGGGGTTGGGGTTGGGGCCGGGAAAAACACCGTGTGTGTGGCGGCACGCGCATGTCCCGCCGCTCAAAGACCTGCCTTTCCACCCGCCGCATGCCGCCTGACGCTCCAAGCGCCGCCTTTGCCACGCACCGCCCAGACGAACGCGAAACACGGGAACGCTGCCACAGCCTCGCGGAAGGCGGTCACCGCCCGGCCATGCGACCCGAAACGGTACGAGCCCTTGACCTCATGCAGCTCAACCGCGCCGCCGTCACCGAGCAACACCCAGTCGGGCGTGTACCGGCTCCCGCCCGGCAGCCTCAGCGTGACCGCCTCGTAAAGACCCTTGCCATGCAGGTACAGCCGGTTGTACTCCGCCTCGGTCTTGTTGGGCCCGCTGGCACCGATGCGGCGTTCGCGCGTGACGCGCTCCACGGTGCCGGAACTTGTCATCGCAGCGCCCAGCGCCTGCGGCCCATCCAGCGCGGCCCTGACGCGCTGGCGCGCGAGCGCCTCCTCGACCCGCGCCTTCAGCGCAGGGCTCATGTCCTCAAGCTTCATCCTCATCCGGCTCCGCCTTTCCCGCGCGTGCGCTCTGCTACCCTGTTACTCTGTCACCCGTAGCACTGATACCCTGTTACTCTGCTACCCGTAGCACTGATACCCTGTTACTCTGCTACCTACTACTCTGCTACCCTGTTACCCAGTAACTCTGTCTACTGCTACTACTCTGATTACTGTATATCTCTGATACATATATCTTCTCTTATCTAGGTCACGCAATTAGCGTTACCCACGCGTTACCCGTCTAGGTCACGCCTTTGGCGTTACCTTAGCGTTACCGGAGCGTTACCGCCTGTTTTCGGCCGCACCGCGCGTCTTGTACGCGGCGACGCGCAGCGCGGTCATGGCCCGTTTCTTGGCGCTCTTCCCGTTGTGTGTGTCCCACCCGATGATGATCGCGCCGCGCTCGCCGAACTCGATCCAACCGACATCGGCCAGCGCCGCGCCGATCCCGTTGAGTCCGGCTTTCGCGTCGCAGTCCTCGGGCCTGAGGAAATCCAGACGCCCGTCTTCGGTCACGCCGTCGAACCACGCCCACAGACGGAACCACGCGCCGAACGCCTCGTTCACGCGCACCCCGCAGGCCCGCGCGATGTGGATGATCTTCACCTTGTCACATGTAGTGACGTCTACCTTGATCCAGGCCATTTTTATCCAAGCCTCCATGTCGCGCTCGCCGCGAGCGCCTCGTAATCCTGCCGCGTCGCCCCCTCGATGAGCCACGCCCTCAAATCCTTCGCGGGCGGAACCACGATCCGCGTCATGCGCCCGAGCACCGACGCGAGCGACCTCGCCCCCTGCACACCCGGGAACCACGCCGAGCCGTCCGGTCTGCGCTTCGCACCGTCATGATCAGCGATCACCGTCACCTTACGGCAGCCGAGCCGCCGCACCAGAGCCCTGAGCGCGTCCACACCCGACGAGCAGGACGGGCGTCCAGCCGCATGCAGCCCCAGCGTGAGCGCCGCGGCCGTGTCGGTCGGCCCCTCGCAAACCGCAAGCTCTCCCGCCGCCGCCATAGCCGGATCGTAGAACAGCCCGTCACCGCCGCCCCTGACCGCCCACTTGTGTCCGCAGCCGTCGCGCAACCGGATGCCGGTGACCGCGCCCCCTCCGTCACGCATCGGGAAGGCGAACGCCCTGTTCGCCGGGTCATAGGCGGGCTGGAGGCGCTCCAGCGCGTCCATGTCCACACCGAGCGACAGCGCCAGCCCGTCCAGCCAGATCCAGTCCCAGCGCAGGCGCAGTGCCGCGTGATAGCTCGCGAGCGACGCCAAAGGGTTCTTGCCACGTGTCGGTGGCGGGCGAAACTTCGGGGGCGGCGGCGCATCCTTGAGCCGGTGCAGCCACCCGCCGTTTTTCGAAGCGTGCCCGGACTCCGCCCTCATGCACACGCACCAGGCACCGTCAGCGCTCACGCCGCACCAGTCGGGCTTCCTGCAGACAGGGCAGGGCTCCTGCCGCGTCACGCGTTTCCACTCGCTCATGCCGTATCCCTCCGCCCACCCCAGCCTTGACGCACAGCGATCCGGTCAATCGCCTTCACGGCCTCCTCGCGCCGCATCGGCGCAGCAAAGCCGTTCCGCTTCAGCACCTTCGTCTGGCCGAAGGTGGCCAGCCCGGAGTCCCACCGCCTGAACATCTCGTTCAGCAGTTGCTTGGCCTGCCCGTAGGGCATGCTGTCCGGATCAACACCCTGCTTCATCAGCAACTCGCGCTGCCGGGGCGACAGCGCTTTTCCCTTGTCCCAGCCGCGCTCCTGCGCCGGCGAAATGTCGAACACGTCGAAGGGACTCACCCGCGTCACGCTGTATTTCGCCTTGGCCGTGAGCGCGGCCCGCTTCGCGGCCTCGCGGCGCTTCGCCTCGTCGATCTCGCGCTGCGCGCGGGCGATCTCTTCCGACATGTCGACCGGCCGCCCCGCCTCACGCGCCCGCTTGGCAGCCAGATCAACCGCCTCTTCCGACACGTTGCCGCCCAGGATGTCCGCCGTGCAGACCAGCTTGTGGCGACCGGAGTTCCCCACGAAATCCACGATCAGACAGCCCGGCTTGCGGCTCGCCGCAATCATGGCCCGCCGCGCCGCGTCGTCCGCCGCGCCGTTGAGTGCGCCCGCGATATCCTCGGAAGGCCGCGTGCCCCGGCCCGCCATCTGCGCGTAGAGTGAACGGCTCTTGGTGGGCCGCGCCATCACCACCACCTCCACGCCCGCGTCATCGAAACCCTCGGTCAGAACGCCGACGTTGCAGACGAACTGCAGTGAGCCGCCGGCGAAGTCGCCGAGCGTTTTGCGGCGCGAATCCTTGTCGGTCTTGCCGCACAGCCAGCCCGCGCACCCCGGACAATGCCGGTTGAGGATCTCCGCCAGCCGCTCGGCCTGGTCCACCGACGCCGCGAACACCAGCGTCCTTCGGCCGCCTGCGATCTCGAACGCCGGATCGGCGATGCCGTGCAGGTTCGCCTCGTACTCCATCACCTGCGCCAGGTCGGCCCCGTTCAGGTCGCCGGCCGTCGTGCGGCAGCCGGAGAAATCCAGCCCCTCCACATGCACCATCTGCTGCTCCACCGGCACCAGCCACCCGGCGCCGATGGCATCTGTCAGCCCGTAGTCGAACGCCACCGCCCCGAACACCTGCCCGAGCGCCTCCTCGTCGGCCCGGTCCGGCGTGGCCGTCACGCCGAGCACGCGCATGGCCGGGTTGCGCATGTACCAGTCGATGCAGCGCCGGTACGTGGGGCTGGTCGCATGGTGCGCCTCGTCGATCACCAGCAGGCCGAAATCCTCCGGAGAAAACTTGGTCATACGCCCGCCGCCGTCGCCGCCAGCCGTGTGCGTCTGGACGGTCGACACCACCACGCCGGGAGCCCCGCCCAGCCCGTCCATGTCGGCGCGGTACTCGCCCATCTCGACATGCGCGTCGAGCCCCGTCACGCGCCGGATCTTGTCCTGCGCCTGAAAGATCAGTTCCTCGCGGTGGGCGAGCACCATCGTCCGGCACCCCGCCCGCCGGATGATCTCGGCGAAAACAATGGTCTTACCTAACCGCACCCTGTCGGCAAAACCAACAGGGTGCTGCTGCTTTCTTTCCACGCGTCAAACACCGCGTTCACGGCATCATTCTGATAGGTGCGTAATTTCATCAGTAACCGGCTGCAATCTTTCTGCGCTGCATCATATGAGCGCGGTGAGCATTGATGTGATCCGGCTGAGTTGTAATCTCGAGATTGGAAGGATCGTTGTTCAGCTTGTTTCCGTCCCGGTGATGCACAACCTCATGCCGGTTAAGCTGTCGGCCAAGGATTTGCTCGGCGACAACGCGGTGAAGATGTTTCCCGAACCATTTTTTATAAGTCTTGTTGCCTCCTCTATTTCGCAGCGAGTCCGCGCGTTTGACCGCCGTGCTGCGTGCGATTCCCGTCTGACGGCAGTGTGCGCAACAGTACAAGGCCGAGGCGGCCCTATACGGTTGAACACCAAAAGAAGTTCCGCATACCAAGCATTCTTTGGTGACTGGAGGTTTGGCTGATGGCATTGCGCTATTCCTTTCTGCACTTCCTGATACTCTCCGGCACTACGTTGTCGTACCGGAACTTACCCATCAGCCCGCGCCCCCTGCACGCCTCGCAGCCGATCCCCTGGCACATCGGGCACACGCACCACGGCTCCGCCGCCGCGATCTCCTTGTACGCCATGTCAAGGTGAGCCAGCGCCGACCCGAAATTGATCTCCGACCACAGCGGGTCCTTACCGTCCTGCGCGTCGCGCAGCGCCACCCGCACGCGGCTGACCATCCCGGCCAGATCGCGCGCCTCCCCGCGCCGGTTCCAGATCTCCAGCAGATCGGGCGGAACCTCGCGCCCACGATTATCCACGGGGCCGTCGAACACGGGAGCCGGACGGCGCACGGGAGGGGGCGTAACCAATTGCGCCGACGGCTTTTGCCGCACCGGAGGCGGGGGCGGACAACACTCGTCAGCCCGGGCACCGCGCCCGGATCGCGAGGGTATGGTTCCGGCGGAATTTTCCCCGCCAACCGGGGTCTCAGGTGGTATTCCGTGTACTACCTGACGGACAGTCGGAGGCGACGGTTGTGGCCTCACCGGATAGGTCTTTCCGTCCACTCCGACACGGGTTCCAGGTAGTATTCCGTGTACTACCTGACCGGCGAGCGTTTTCCGGAAATTGATCACGAAAACGCGCCCAACACCGACGTGCTGGGCGATCGCCTCGTTGCTCATCTCCGGATGCATCTTGAGCGCGATTTCCAGCGCCCGGCGCTTGTCAGCGTTCGTGCGCGGCAGCCCGTGCTCCTTGTTCGCGCCGCAAGCGAACCAGACCGCGTCATCACGCGTCCCCTCGCGCACCTCGGCGGCCACGCGCTTCTTGCCCTGCTGCCGCGCCATCGCCACGCGGTGGAACCCGTCGCCGAGCCAATGCTTCGACCCGTCGAAAAAGAGCGTCACCGGCGGGAACACTGCCCCGCGCTCGGACTCCGCCTCCGCATACTCCCTCACCGTCTCCATGTCAAGCGCCGCCCGCGTCTGCAAGCCCTCGGTGCAGATCTCCGTCAGCGCGATGTGCTGTGTCTTTGTCATTGGGCACCTCAAGAATTCTCCGCGTGAAGGATGCGCGGCCCCCAACGCCTTCAGAACGGCGTCGGCTCTTCATCGCCAGTGCCGGCCCCATTCTGGACTCCGTTTCCAGCAAAGTGCGCCTCAACAGCCTCCGTGACCTTGGCCCAACCCTCGGGCGTCATGTCCGCCTGATCCATGCCCGTCGAATCCACGCACGCGAACCAGAGCGCCTCCAGCTCGCTACGCCCCATGCCCGCGCCCAGCTCGCTCAGCCGCGCCCACGCGGACGACTGCGTGGCCGCCGCCTTGCGCACCGGTGCCGCGGTCGCCACCTGCGGCGGCAACGTCGGAGCCGTGTACCGCGTTGGCGGCTGCGCGCCGCCCGGCGATGCCTGACGCCGCGTAACCGGTTGCGGCCCGGCCACGGCGCGGAACTTCGGGCCGTACTTCGCCAGCACCGACTTCCGGTCGGATGGATCGTGCAGGCCGCCGCCCGACCCGCCGCCCGGCGGGTTCACCCACTTCACCTTCGGGAACATCTTCGACGGATCGCTGAACCCCGGCTCGTTCTCCACCACCAGCTCGACTGCGATGCCGGTCAGGTCCGTGTCCATGAACCAATAGGGATCGCACCCGTCCCAGCCCGACCACTTTTTCAGGTCTTCGACCCCGCGCGTGTTGATCGCGCCGTCTTTGGTCGTCAGCGCGTGGTAGCTCCTGATCTCGCCGCCGCCTTCCAGCGCGTGGACCAAAGCCAGCACCAGCGCACCCTTCTCGCTCTCGTAGACGCTGGCCGCCTTCGGCCGCGCCGCATAAACACCGTTTTCCATACATTTCTCCTCTTTCCGTTTTCCTTCAGCGTTGAGAGTTGAACGTTCAACGTTGAGCGTTCACTCCCCAACTCCTAACTCCTAACTTCTAACTCCTAACTCGGTATCCCGACGATCTTCGCCCAAACCGCGCTCCCATCGCCCTCGACGGGGATCGCCTCCTGCGTGCTGCGGCTCTTGGCCATGCAGTGCGGTAGCTCGGACGTGTAGAGCGTGCGCGTGCCCGCGCCGCGCCCCTTGCCGTCCTTGCCCACGCTCACGTCGTAGCCGACGAACAGCACGTGGTCGGCCCATTCGCGGACGCGCAGGCGGATCGACGCCTTGCCGCTATTCGGGCTCTGCAGGCGCGGTTCGTACCGCAGCCAATCCTCGCCAGCGGGGTTCGGCACCGTGCTGGTGCAGTCATGGCACACCAGCACCACGTTGCGGCCCTCGCGGCAGTGGCGGTCGAGGTCGGCCAGCAGCGGCAGGAACGTGTCAAACACGTAGCCGTACCCCTTGCCGTAGCCGAAGCCCTCCACGCTCGCCGAGCGCTTGCCGTCCTGCAGCGTGTTCGCCAGCGTGTGCGCGATCGCCATCTCCTCGGCCCGCGTCGCCGTGTCGACCACGATGGTCCGTATGCCGTCCCAACCCTCGCTCTGCAGCGCCTCGCGCAGGCTCTGCCAGTCGGTCACGCCCTCCACCGGCACGACGTTGCCGCCGATGCCCGCCGCGTCGAACTGGGGCTTAAGGCGCGGCAGGCTCTCATCCAGGTCGATGAACGCCACCGGCCCGGGCAACTGCGCCGAGAGCGTGGTGTTGTGCGTGACGGTGAAATCCCCGAGCATGAACAGATGGTCTCCGTCCACTTCGAATCCATAGAAATCACCTTCACCGCACGGCTCGACTTTGAATCCGACATGCAGGGCGTTCTGCGAAGTGTCACGGGTATTGGCCACACGGCGCTGCACGCGGTTGGGTATGGTGTCTGTATCTCCGCCGATGACCACTCGCCAATATTTCCCGGCAACGGGACCGCGGGCGGAGTTTGTGCATGTCTTTTCGCACATCGCCTGACTGACGCCGAACCCGAGCGAGCGAGCCACAAAAACAATACCGTCGCTCAGCTCTTTCGACTTGAGGACGATATCGAAGCTCACTCCGTTAGCCGCCAGACAGCCGTCACCGTCAAGCATTCCTGCCAGCAGCGCCATGCGCTGATCCCATGAAGCCGCCGCGTACACCGGCGGAACAAACTTTTTCTGGTCCAGCCCGAAATCACGCAGCGCAAGCGTGAACTGATTGGGTTTGCCGCGGTCGCTTCCGGCCATGCTGTATGTTTTCGCCTTCCCCGCCTCGCAGCGGATGCGGACAACCATATCGTGCGAGTCAGCGTAGTTCCGCATGGCCCGCACAACTTCCGGCTCCATCGTCGTGATCTCGGGCTCCCCGGTTGTTCCGTCGGCAAGCCAGCAGCCCATCAGATACGGATCCACTGGAAGATGGCGGGACGGCCAGGCGTTCGTCACCGGGGCGCGCCACATGACAGCGTCGCGCCTCATGCTTTTTCCGGCATTCATGAAGTCTTCGGCACTAATCAGGAGATCACGGAACTTCCCGTTACCCGTGTTCATGCGGATCGGAATCGGATGTTTTCCGTTACAGACGAAAGAATCCCCGCGTTTGGGCGTCACCCGGTAGAGCGACCCAAAACTCTGATGCAATCCCGTGACGGTGCGTGGTTCCGAGTCCGGCCCCATAAGCCGGTCGTCCTCTTTGATGTTTTCGACGGCCTTGACTGTCCCGTCAAACATCAATACCGGCGTGCCTTTTGCAAGGCACTTGCCGATGCCGCCGGGACCGTAAACGAGGATGCGGTGTCCGGTGGCCGTCGCGATCTTGCCGAACGCGACCCTTTTTCTTTCCGCCTGCGCGGGCGGCGGCGGGACGCTCCCCGCCTGCCTTCTGATCGGTACTGCCTGTGTCATTTCATCTCTCCTTCTTTGTTTCTGTTAATCATGTGAATCATGTAATCCTGTCCAAAATCATTTGCGTCTTAGCGTCTTTGCGTTAAAACGTCTCCCATCTATCCCAGCCCCGAACTGAGTTCGGGGTTGGTCTGCCCCACCGCAAATCCCGCGGGCGGTTGCGCGGGATCGACCGCGAGGTTCTGCATGCAGAACGAGCCGAACTCGCAGAACCGGCACGTCATGCCGCCGCAGTTGCGCGGCCAAGCGTGCTCCGGCCTGCGCGCCCTCCGCCCCGCCGCGCGCAGCAGCAGGATCAGCCGCGACAGCTCCAGCCGCTGGATCGCGAACTCCTCGACGTCCTGTTCGAGCACGGCCACCTCGCGCCGCGCGAAGTAGAACTCCGGCCTCTCCCGCGTGTCTGCCGCGAGCCGTTCCCCGAATTGCTCGGGCGTCTCCGTCTGCTTCTGCTTGATCATCGGCTTGCGCGTCACGTCGTAGATCACGGTCTGCACGTCCCACCCCAACGCCCGCGCCGCCAACACGTACTGGTAGATCTGCGGGTTGAACCGCAGGCGCTGCCAATACTCGCCGTCGGCGTCGATGCTTTCGCCCGTGGTCTTGTGTTCAACCAGCGCGAGCCGCCCGTCCGTCAGCACGCCGAGCCCGTCGATCTTCCCGCAGATGTCGAACGTGCGCGACCCGTCGAGTGCGTATCGGAACTCCTGCTCCGGATGCAGCGTCTTCACAACCTCCGCATCACCACCATACCGCGCGTAGTAACCGGCCAGCAGGCCGGACAGCGTCGCCACATCCATTTCCGTGAAACTCTCCGCGCCCTCGCACGCCTTCGCCAGCGCTGCGTCGCACGCCATCCCCTGCCAGCGGCACTCCATCGCCGCATGCCAAGCCGACCCGAAACGCAGCGCTCCGCTCGAAACCGCCGGATGCAGCCCAACCTCATACCGCCAGTAATGCTTGCGCGGGCAGGCCAGCAGCGCCGTCATCCGCGAAGCCGTCAACGTGTCACTTCTCATTGCCGTCATCTCCTTTCAGTAGTTCCCGTTTCTCTCAATTCGTATTTACGCCCGTTGCACTCATCAGAAAGCTTGGCGGGACAGGGTGCGGTTTGGCTCCACTCCAAAAGCGAAGCGCAGGCGGGCAGGGCGCACTTGGATTTTTCAGCCGGTATCCCGGCGGCAGGCGCAGCCTGTGAAAAAGCCCGTGCGCATCGCCCGCCTGCCGGAGCGTCCACCTCCCCGCACTCCTCGCACACGCTGTACGGCGCGAGCGGCAGGTTCGTCCCGATTTCGTTCCGCTGCCATACCCACCGCGCCGCCCCGTACGCGCAAGCGGAGGCAAGGCTGATCGCGACCAGAGCGACCGCCACCCGCCGCCAGCGCCGGCTGCGCTCTCGCTGGTTCAAGACGCTCTCTGTTCGAGTTTGCCCGTTCATCTTTATGAAGCCCTCTCGCGTTTCGTTTCCACAGCCTTATCGAACTCCCGCCGCACGACCTCCCGCGCGGCACGCCTCAAGCCCTGCGCCAGCGCCATGAAATCGTCATCCGTCAGCGCGTCCAACTCCGGCACCGCCTTGCGTAACTCGCGGAAAGCGTCATCGAACACGAAGCCGCCCGAGGCAGGCCGTGCGCGTTTGCGGCTCGCAGGCCCGCTCATTCCGCATCTCCTTCGCGCGAGGCCTGATGGGCCTTGGCCAGCAGGTCGAGAATCTCGCGCTCTTTTTTGGCGTCGCACGGAACGTCGATGACCTCGGCGAACACAAACGGCTTGTTCATCGCGCACCCCCTTGCGCATTGCCTGTCTGCGGGAGCGCCGCCCATCCGTTCCGTCCGTTCTGTCCTTTCTTCACCATCCACCGCCTTCCCGTTCCGCGCCCCTCTCCATTGCCGCTTGCGGTCCTCCGGCCTCCGTCTTTTCCGTCAGCGCGTCACAACAGCAGCGCAGGTGTCCCAAAAAAAGACAAAAAAAGGGATGCCCGCGTGGGCATCCCTTTGATCACCAACTAGATGGACACTTTTTACACTGTCCCAAAAACTGTCCCAAACTCCTTCATCAGCTCATCCCTCACCCGCTCGAAATTGTCCGGCCGCATCTTCTCCAGCCCCTCCAGCACAGCCTTCAGCACATCCTCGATGCTGTCCGTACTGCCTTTGCCCCCTTGGTGCCCGTCCCACAGCTCGTTGAACCGCTCGATGGATTTCACGCCGAACCCCTTCATCCGCCGCCCGATCAGACCGTACATCGCCTGGTGCGCCTTGTTCTTCCCCGCGTTCCGCGCCAAATCCCGGCTCAGCGTGGACTTCGGAATTCCGAGACTCTCCGCCGCCGTCCTGACCGATCCCGCCGCCAGCACGCAAAGCACCATCCGGATATACTCAGGGTCAGCCTTCCCTACGACCTTCAGAATGTTTTTCCCCAGCTCAGACCTCAGCCGCATGTTGTCGAACTTCGTTGCTCCGAATTCCTGTCCGAGCGTATCCATCCTGAAATCGAAATGCCCTTGCGTCAGCCGCTTGTCACTCTCCACCTCCAGACACCGTTTCCCGCAGCCGCCCTTCACGCCGTCCTTGCCGAGCTTGAAACTCGTCCCCAGCGGCACGACCGCGATCTTCGCGCCGAGCGCGTAGTTCGCCAGCCCCTCGTCGACGCGCGGCACCAGCACGCACGCAACATCGTCCCGCCCGCCCACCGTGCGCACGATGGGCTCCAGCGCCTCTTCGGCGGCTCCGAAATAACCGTACACCGCCTTCCCGTTGCATAGCCCCAGACGGCAGACCGCTCCGCCCTCCCGCCTGAAGTCCTTCTCGATCCCGCAGCCCGCGCAGATCTCACCCCCGAGCGCCTCCAGGTCGAACGTGTGCGCCTCGGCCTCCTCGAACGTCAGCACCCGCGGCTCACGCCACTCGCCGCCGTCGCCCTCCTCGTTGCTGACCGCGCGGATCCCGCTGTCATCGTCGCTGAGGATCGCGAGCGGGAAACCGCCCTGCGGATGTGGATACCCCTCCGCCAGATCGCCGGTCTTTCTCAGATAGCGGCTCGCGCTGTCGAACGTGCCCCCGAACCGCACGCGCCAGGTCTCGCGGCATTCGCCGCAGCCCTCAGCCACCCCGGCGCGTGCCCAGAAATCGACCGCCCCGTTTTCACCGCCCTCCGGCCGGATGAAGCTCCGCGCCCGCAGCAAGGCCTCCAGCACCGCAGTCGCGGTCTCGCGCGGATACGAGACCACGTTGCCCCGCTCGATCGCCAGAAGCCCCGTGGCGTTGCCGCGCTCAAGCACGTACCGCAACGTGAACCGGCGCACGATCCGCCCCGACTCGGCCATCGCCTGCGGGTCGAACAGCGCCGCCTTGCCGCTCCGCGTCAGGCTCTCCCCGTGCCCGACCTTGAGCGTGGTCTCGACCGGCGGCGTGCCCGGCTCGTTGAACAAGATGGACACCAACTTGACCGACAGGAGCCCCGCAACCCCGCCCGCATGGAAGATGTCCGCCAGCGGCTTCCGCCCGATCTCGCCCATCGTCACCACGTCCCGGTCATGGACGAAGACGCCGCCCTCGCCGAAAAAGGCCTCGGAAAACGCCATGCGGTACACCGCCTGCATCTTGCTCGCGCTCGTTTGCGTGTTCGTCTTAAGGGCGCAGTTGACGGGGTCGAAGATCACCGTGTCGTAACGCGCCGGGTTGAAAATGAAATTCTTCCAACCGCCGGCCAGATCCCAACCCATCGAGCGGTACAACTGGCCGGGATACCGGACGATGAACATGATCTCGCCGTCCGTATCGTACCTGAATATCTTCACGGCCCGCCGCTGCTCAAGGGCGATCAGCCCGCTCCGCACAAGCCCGTCGGCGATCCGTTCGCGCAGCCGCTCCATCTCGTTTTCATCGAGAATCACAGCGCCGCCTGCGTTCACCCACCCGAACCGGTGCGGAAATACCGCGTACGCGATCCGCTGCTTTGCCTGAAATAGGCTGGCGGCCCGCACCAGAAAGTGCCGCGCCCGGTCGCCGCCCTCCAGCATCATCATCACAATGGCGTCCGCCGCCCTGAGACGCGGCTTGCTGGCGGGCAGTTCGAACACCTCTCGCCGGGCGCGGTGCTCCAGCAGTTCCCAACCCTTTTCGCCGCCCAGCGTCTGCACCATCGAAAGCGCCTCGGCGATCTCCTCGGGAATGCCGTGCTCCCTCAGCTCATGCGCGATCCTGTCGCCGTCCAGCCCCTTAAATTTATTGACAGTCTCCGGCAGCGCATAGTCCCACTTGGCGAGCATCTCGGGTTCAGTCCGAAGCAACCGGACCAGGATCTCCGGATCGATTCCCGCCAGCATTTCAGGACTCGCGAAAACAGTCTTCGCCATGAGCTACCTGCCTTTCTCTCCGTTTCTCGCAATGCCCTTGCGATTTATCACCTGCACCTTTTCTACCTCGCCTCCGCGCTGCGAGCAAAGCCAGTCAACCCTCCCATTCCCATCCGTAGTCCGTTGCGTCCGTTCCGTCCGTTTTCCTTTCAGCCTTCATACCTCAGCCGTCATACTTTTTTCTTCCAAAAAAACCCGGGGCCGGGCGGTCCCGGCCCCGGGTCGCTGCATGACAGGAGTGGTCAAATATTGTTTCGTCGGAGTGGTTTGTATGTTAATTGTGGTTGTGTGTGGTCTGCATGTAATCACGGTTGTTTGTGGTCGTAAAGTTGTGCGTGTGCCCTATTCATTCTTCATTCTTTACTTGAGCGGCGTTCGTTCGAAATCAGACTTCTCGGCCCAGCCAGCCTTGACTTTTTCGCTGCGCATGTATTTTTCGTAGAAGCCTCGATCAGCCGCATTGGCACAGGGATAAGTGTCGAAAACGGCACTATTGCCCGTCAATCGCGGATCGTCCTGCCGCTTGAGTTCGTCGAAGAGCTGCCGCTTCAGCCCGTCGAAGGACACGTTCGCGGCACAGTTTGACACGCAGTCGGGATCGCGGCGTAAATCGTAAAGTTCGTCTGCGGGCCGCATGCCGAAGCAGGCGTCCCAGAGATGTTTTTCGGCGGGGACGAGGCGTGACTTGAGTACCTCAGTTTTCGTCGGGCTGCCGTCCGTGTCGAGATAACCCGTCTCCGGGTTGCCGCCCGGCCAGCGTGCCGCCTCGAAGTTGTGCAGGTAAAGCAGATCGCCCTTCACGATGCCGCGGATCGGATAGCCCCAGTCGTTTGGCCGTCCGACATCGTTGCGCTCCTTGCCGATGAGGACGTGATCGCGCTCGGCGATCACGCGCCCGGATTTCTCTGACGTAAACAGTTCTGTGAGACTCCTGCCCGTTGCCTCAGCCATGCCAGTCGGTTTCCACGCGACACCTGCGACATCCATGAACGTGGGCGCGAAGTCGATGAAGCTCATGTAGTCATCCACCACGCGGCCCGGATTACGGATGCCTTTTTTCCACATGACGGCGAGCGGCAAATGATCCGAGTCGTTGTACGCATAGCCCTTATCGTGAGGAAACGGCATGCCGTTATCGGACGTGACCACGACCAGCGTGTTGTCGAGTAGGCCGCGCTTCTCCAGTTCCGCGAGCATCCGCCCGAGGTGACGGTCAAAGTGCTCCACCTCGAACGCATAGTCCAGCATATCGTTGCGGACCGCATCGTTGTCCGGCCAGCAGGCCGGCACGCGGTCAATGTCGGCCAGCCTCTTTCCGCCTTTGGCAATCCCCGAACCAAATTCATAACGGCGATGCGGCTCATGCCCGCCGTACCAGAAACACCACGGTCCCTCCTTGGGTGCTGCATCGAGAAAGTCCGAGAAGTTCGCCGCATAATCGTTGCCCGCGATTTCCGCTGTCGGCGGCGTAGCCTGCCGTTTAGTGAAAGCACGCCCCGTCATCTGACGGTCCTTTCCGCCAACATCCTTCGCCACGCCCGGCCCCCAGCCTTTGCCGGTCATGCCCGTAAAGTAGCCCAACTCCCCAAGCGCTTCAGGGAAGGTCCTGAACTCCGGCGGGAACGTACACCAGTGGTTGGCCGCAGCCTTGAGCTGCCACGGATTGCGTCCGGTCAGGATGCTCGCCCGGGACGGCGCGCATTTGCCGCACGGCGTATAGGCATGCGTGAATAGAAGCCCCTCACGCGCCACACGGTCCATGGCCGGCGTCTTCACCCACGTGCAGCCGTAAGACCCCGCGTGGCCGTACGACCAGTCGTCAGCCAATGCGAAGAGAATGTTGGGCTTGGAAGACGGCGATGCATCGGCGGCAAGGATCGCGTCCTGCGGCGCCCTGGCTGCAGCGGCTGTCGCCGGCTTCTGCGGAGCCGCTGAACGATACAGCGGGATGGCAACGGAGAGGGCATCTGCCGGCGATGGATTGATGATCCGGCGGGGAAGGTCACGATGCAGCAGCTCGCGGCGCTCGCCACCCCGCTCCTCGATAATCTGAACCGGATTCGGCCCCTCCCCGGCACCCGGACGGATGCGGTCCACCCCCACGAAGCTGACCTCCGAATCGACCGTCCGAATGGCGTAGCCCTTCCGGTCCGGCTTCCATAACGATGGCGGACAGGTGTTGAGCACCGCGCCCAGCATTTCGACACGAGCGCCGCCACCGATCTCGATATAGGGACCGTAAATTTCTCCCAGCTTCGCCCCCAGACACCAGAACGAGCCGCCCTCCACCTGCAAGTCCGGCGCATAAGCCTCCGGATTCAGGTTGCGCGCCCAGACACGCTGGTTGCGGATCAGCCAGCCAGGGGTGGGACGCATCCCCAAATGGTCGAAGTCCCCGCCGCCCGACACCACACTCTCGAGGAACAGGTCGCCACGGCCATGGTTGCGATAATTGGATCGTCCGTAGTCGAGGAACAGGTCTTTCAGCACCACGGTCTTGTCGCTGTCATTGACAATCGTGTCGAACCCGTGAACCCGCTGGCCATTGGACATGGCCTCCACGATCAACACCGGATGCGCGCCCGTTTCGATCTGAAACAGCGGGCGCGGCTCGCCGGCGAACGACACGTCCAAATTGCACCAGCCGCCGTGCAACCGCCGCACATTGCCGCGCAGATGAACCGTGTCCGTCAGACGCACCCGCCCGACATCGGACTTGATCACCACCGTCTCGGCCCCCGAATCAAGGGCGGCCTGGAGCGCCGCCGTATCGTCATCCTGAAGGGACGGATCGAAGATGCGCCAGGCCTCCGGCCGGTCCCAAGGCACCTGCGGCGTATCTTTGATCTCCAGCCCCAGCGACTGCCGGGGCGCTTCCGGCCAGAGGGCGCAAACCGTGCCCACCACGCACTCGCCAAGCTCCTTTCCGTCGCGGTCGGGCAGGATCTGCTTATACCCCTCCGCACGGACATTCCTCAGAAACATCGGGCCTGCATTGAGAATGGCCGAAGACTCCGCCGCACCGCCGCGCAGGTCGCTGTCCAGCAGCACCACCTGCCCTTGGGCCGTCCGGTTATGCAGGACGGGCACACGGTTGTCGCTGACCAGATGACGGATGTAAAGGTTCTTGTCCGTATTGTCTATGCCCAGTTCGTGCTGACCCTGCAGCCGGACCTTCTCCAGCGTGTAGCCCACGTGGTAATCGGCGGCCCTTATGCCCGTACGGAAGCCCAGAATCTCAAGATCGTAGAGATACCCAAGTCCTCCCGCCCCCGCTGTCAGATCCAAGCCCAGCTCCGCGGGATTCTCATCGTCCCGGCAGAGCAACCGAACCTCCCGGATGGTGCCGAGATTGTTCGACACGAACCAAAGGGCGGTTGCGCCCGGGTTCCCCCGCCCCACGTCGATGGTGAGGTCCGCCACGGAATTCCAGTATCCCTGATTCGTCCACTTCACGCTGGTCATCCGCACCACGCTGGCGCCGCGCTGCTGGAAGGCCGGACACCCGTCAGCGACCTTCAGAACGGTGCCGTCGCGGCTTTGTCCCACCAGCATCATGTGTCCCGAGACATACCGGAGGCCGACTTCATCCCGCGGCCGGGGACGTGCGGCGAGGATCGCCGGCGTGTCGAAGACAAGCGGGGCGCTGATACGATAGACCCCGTCCGGCAGATAGACGATCTGCACGGCGCGGTCTGTCGTCGTGAAAATCCCCAGCGTCCGGCGGCTCGCATCGTGCATGGCCCGGCGGATGGCGTCGGTCGCATCTGTTTTACCGGTATTGTCGGCCGAGTAAGGCTCGCGGGTCACATCCAGCACGCCGCCAACGGCCCGCAGCAAGGCGGGGTCCATCGCCTGCGTCGATGCGGAAAAGGCCATTACCCCGGCAATGAGGATCACCCGAATGATGTGTCGCTTCATGGTTTGCTTCACTTCTTTGCGCTGTTCTCGATGACCAGGACCCAATCCTGAGGCGATGGAACGTTCTTCCTGAAACTCACCGGCTTCGCCGTCGTGTCGCCCGCTTTCGCCGTGGCTTTCATCGTGCCCTGGTCAAACGTCCGGCCCGTCGCTGGATCGAAGTAGTAGGCGTGCCAGTCCACATCCGGCTCAAGGTTCTTCACCTCCGGGCCGTCCCAGTTATAGATATTGCGACGCGGCAGGTAGATGAACCGCACCTCGCCCGGAATGCCCGCAGCGAAGCAGCCCGCGTCGACCCATTCCGGATGCGGTTCGAAACGCCACCACGGGTATTGCTCCAGCAGTTTCTTGCCAATCCCCAACTGGGTTGAGCCGGGATAGTTCATCCCTTCCTTCCAGGTCGTCCAGTCGTAGGGCTGCCTGCCCCAGGCGCCCCAGTTCCCGTGGTCGCCCTCCACACCCGCGTGCCAGACTCCCGCCGCGCCATAGGTGTGGCCGGCCGCTCCGCTCAGCAGGTTCCTCCAGAAAACATGCCTCTGAACCGTCCCGAACCCCTGCTGCATATGTCCCTCATAGCACGATTCGCCGCACAGCACAGGCATGGCGGGTTTCTTCGCGCAGGCCGTTGTGATAAGAGCCAGCGTACCGTTCGCAGTGGCAGCACTTTCGCTGTGGTTTCCACCGACCATATCGTAATCAATGATGTTGACGTCGCCGCTCTTTCCGCGCCGCCCATTGCCCGGAGCCGTGTGACAGGTGAGCGGATGCTGATAGGGATCAATCCCTCTCACATACCTGGCCACCTCGGCCCATGGCCCCTCCCCCCACTTGGTTCCGTCCGGGATCTCGCCCGCGAGAATCCAGACCACCGGATAGGCTCCGTAACGCGCGATCAGGTTCCGCCAGTGCCGCTTGAGATTGGCAGCCCCGAAAGCCTTCATGCTGTCACAATCACCCCGCCCCCACGCGCCGACAATCGCCGGCACAAGTCCGGAGTCCGCAAGACATTTGATCCGCCTGTCCGCATACTCAAAATACTTCGGATTGATGACACTCATATCCTTCGCCAGGTAAGGCTGTCCGCCTTCATTCTCCAGGCTTGGTGCGCAAAAGTTTTCGTCGGGATAAGGCCCGCAGACAATCTGCACCACGGAGAAGCCCTTGGCCTTGCGGTCGGCGGTCAACTCCTGGAAGCCGTCCCAGGTCATCCGCTTGCATAGGCATTTCCACCACGTGTCGCCGAGCCAGAAGAACGGCGTGCCATCGGCATACTCGAAATACCCCTTGCCTGCGGTCACCTTTACAAAGCCATGCTTCAGCAGCGGATTGTCGCCCGTGTAGGCCGCGACAGAGAGCGCCTGCTCCTTCCCGTTGAGGCCGGGATTGGCCTTGTCGGTGCATTCCACGCGGTAGGTGTATTTTCCCTGCAAAGGCGGCGCGAAGCGAACCGTCCACTTCTTGTCGCCAGCCCAGAAGGCCGGAACCTTCCATTGTTTGTCGCCCTGCTTGAAGACGACATCGACCTCGATGTCCACAAATGCGTTCGTGTACGCTTTCGCGCTCTCGTAGGAAGTTTCAAACACCTCCCACTGGGCACCCTCGGCTCCGTAAGACGCAGCCTGAATCAGCACGTACAGTCCCGACACGATCAATAATTTGTTTCTCATTCGCTTTTGCTCCTCATAACCACTTGCCTGTAAGTCATGACTTATCCCAGTGTTTTTTCAAGGCTCCGCCGCGCGGCGGGCTTAGGGCCGTGGAGAAACAACACGTTCGTGCTTGTCGAGGCCGCGACCGTGACCGAGCCGGTCACGCCGTGGAGCCCGGCATTGTTCGTGTCGCTGCACTCCGTCCGCCAGGCGTGGGTCCCTAGCTTGTTAGACGCGTAGCGGAAGCGCCAGCCGGCGCCGACGGACCAGAACCCCGGCACCCGCAACTGGGTTCCGTCCGGTTGGGTCACGACAACGTCGAGCTGGGCGTCCGTGAACGGGTTCGCATAGTTCGTCGCCGAAACCAGGGCCGACTCCGCCACCTGGTTGGCCTCGACCAGCGCCGCTGTCGCGGGAGTTGTAATGAGGGCGCCCAGCAACAGGGCGCCCCCGATTATCTTTCCAGACGTGTTCACATTCTTATTAGAAGCACCTGATGAGCGTGCCGCGGCGCGGCAGGTCGCCGTAGATCACTGCCTGCATGTCGGCGATGGCCCCGCTGTTGGCGTTGTTGCTTGCTATGGAGAAAATGAACTGCACCTGCTGACCCGCACGGATACTCAGGCCCGTGACGTTGAAGGTATGTAGAGCGGTGTCGGGAAAGCTGCTTATGGTGAAGCAATTGACTCCATTGACGAGGATGTCGAACTTCGGGTAGCCTGATGAGACGACACCGCGTGCGATGTTGCCCGCGATTGCCAGGTTGGTGACGTTCGCGCCGGCGGTCCACCGCATCACCGCGCTTTGGGCAGTGGTTGCACCGACATGCCACTGGATTTTCCCGGCTGCCGGGGCGGGCACGTTGCCGAAGATCTGCTGGTCGCCGATCGCGGGAAGGCCGTTCGTCTGTCCGGTGGTCTGATACATGGATTTACCGGCATTCCCCGCCGTTCCGAAGGTGAGCAGAGTCGGTGTCGCGCCGTTGAGGTAGTTCCACCGGCCGGACTTTTCGGTATCCGAAATGCCCGTGCCGCCGTTGAAGTCGGCCGTGGTGCCGCCGGCCGTGGTGGTTCGGAAATCACTGCGCGCGTCAGCCAGAATCCGCGCCGTCGTGAAGTTCCACGTCGTGTCATCGGCGATCCCGGCAAAGTTGTTGCCAGCCACGTCCTTGATGGCCGTCGCGCCGATCTGGATGGCATAACTCTTGGTGGGCGCTAGATCCGCCGTCGGTTTGATCGTCAGGACAGCACCTGACACCGACACTTGGGGGCTGCCGTTGGTGATGGCGATGGTTGTCTGCGAATTGTCGGTCAGGTTCTTGATCGTGATGTCGCCGGTGCCGATGGTGATGGCCTCATTGAAGGTCACCACGAGGTTGGCAATAGTCACCACGCCGATGGCGTTGTCCACGGGACTGAGGGTCGCGATGGTCGGCGGTGTGGCATCGACCGTGATCGTCGTATCATCCAGAATGGCCGAGGTGGTGACCAGGGCGTTGCCCGCAACATCTTTCAACTCAGCCCCGGCATTGACCTTAAGCTGGAGGGTTCCGGTGGTGGTCGGCGTGACTTGCACGGTGAAGATTCCGGAAGTGAGTGTGGTCTCGGTGACCGTGCCGATGGTGACGGCCGCAGTGCCCGCGTTGCCGAAGTCGGCGGCGGATACCGTGCTCGCGTTCATGTCCTCGCTGAAGGTCACCGTGTAGGTCACCAAGGTGTTCCTTTCGGTCGTACCGCCGCCCTTGTCATCGACGATGCTGGTGAGTGTCGGCGGGGTGGTGTCGGTTATGTCGGCGACGACAAGCGTCGTGTCATCGGCAATGGCCGAGGCGGTGTTCAGCGGGAGGCCCCAGACGTCGCTCAGGACGGCCCCGGCATTGACCTTGAGCTGGAGAGTCCCGGCGCTGGTCGTCGTGACCGGCACGGTGAAGATCCCCGACGTGGATGATGTCTCGGTGACCGTGCCGATGCTGATGCCCGCAGTGCCCGCGTTGCCGAAGTCGGCGGCGGAGACCGTGCCCGCGTCCATGTCCTGGCTGAAGGTCACGGTGTAGGTCACCACAGTACCCGTATCAATGGGGCCGCCGTTCTTGTCGTCGACGATGCCGCTGCTGGCCAGCGACGGCGCCACCCGCGAGGGGGTTCCGTACGTCACGAACATGCTCTGCTGCGCCACGTTGGCGTATTCGGCCCAGATCCAGTTGGCGGAGCGCCCCACATTTGACACGCGGGGCTCATCCATAATGCCATTGAACCAGTTATTGAAAGGACCGTGGCCGATCCGTAACGGAAGCGTGGTCGTGCCATTGGCGATCGCGCCGGTTTGCGCCTTAGAATTGTCCTGCACCCCGTTGAGGTACACCTGCATGTTGCTGCCATCATAGGTCGCGGCAACGTGATACCAAGTGGCCACATTTAGAACGGTGTTCCCGGTTAAGGCTCCGCCCGCTGTTTCAAAGTAGAGTTTCTTGCTGGGATCAGTCCACAAGCCATAAGTGGTGGCAGTGGTACCTCGCTTGTGCATCAAATGGGTGTGAGAACTGGCAATAGAAACCGCCTTGATCCAAACGGACATCGAGACCGCAGTGCCGGGCCTCAAACTTGTGCTATCCGCAGCGTCAATCTCCTGCGAAGTTCCGTTCAGATTTTGGCCTTTATAGATCTGCGCAGCGACTTCTGTTCCGGCAGTCATGGCCACACCGGTTGCGTCATTCGTATTTGCGGTGGAATCCTTGTATCCACCGGCCGTGGTATTGCCTGTTTCCCCAAGATGCCACACGCCTGCAAACGTCGAGTCCCACGCCAGTCCATTCGTCCGGTAGGCCGGCAGCGGCGCGCCGGCGTTGGCCCAGTAGGCGGTGATCACACCGCTGGCCACCAGCGTGGGGATCTTCACCCAGATATGGGAATTCGAGGCTGTATTCCATGACTCCACCTGATAGGCTAGTTCGGTGCCATTTGTGTCCGCGAAACGCAGGTCCTGCGCGTTCGCCAGAAACTGGGAATAGGTCACCTTGTTCGTATCCAGCACCACCAGCGCCGTGAAATTGGTGAGCGTGTTCAGACGCGTATCGTTCGTGAAGGTGATGGGCATGCTGTAGCCCCAGCCCGATGGGTTGAACGGTACGGCCTGGGCGCTCCCGGCCGTGAATCCGAGCACCGCCACGCAGGCGATGCCCAACATGTTTCTGATGTTCATCTGCATTCTCCTCATGACAGCCTTGGCTGCTGTTGTGGCGTACTTGCGTACGTGCTGTGTTGCGGTGTTCGCCTTCATCTCTTAACCTCCAGTGTTGGTCAGTGCAAAACGTTTCTACACCGGTCACGCCAGCGTGCTGGCGTAGGCCATGATTGCGGCGGCGACTGTCAGGATCGCGATCGCCACGCCCATCTGCTTCACGGGCTTGCCGTGGACCCCGCGCCATTCGCCGCTGACAAGGCCCAGCCCCTGCGCGCCCAGAATCTGCATGGCAAAGTAGATACCGAAGCCGACCGAGCCGCCCATCGGCCCCAGTAGGATCATGCCTTGGAACCAGAGGGCGAACGCCAGGAAGAGGTTCAGGCCAACGATCAGGGAGAGGCCGAGCTCACGGGGGTTGTCCTTGATCACGCCCCAGCTCCCCTTGCGGAACATCAGGAACGCCGGATAGAGCACATTGACCAGGCAGCCGAAACCCATGCCGAGCGCCCACACCGCAAGGGACGCCGGCCACTCGCCCGCGCCCCGCTCCAGCATCGCGCCCCGGATCGGGCCCTGGCTGTACACAAAGGCGAAGGCGGGGCCCACCGAGCAGAAGCCTGAGATCACGCACATGATCAGCCCCCCGAGGAAGCCTCCGGATTTCTCGGCCTGCTTGTTGAGCATTTTGTCGCGCCCGAAGCCCGCCAGGGCGACCAGAACCACCCCGACGAGCATCAGGACGGTGGCAAGGAGAATGGTCAGCCCGGCCGGCGAGTTGAGGTCGGCGGCCTGCTGGAACATGCCGCTCCCCTTGAAGACCATCGGCACAATCACGCCCAGCGGGATGCCGACGCCGCTGAGGATGCCGAAGCTCAGCGAGGCGCCGATGCGCACCAGGCTGATGCCCAGCAGCACGTTGCCCACGCCCCAGGCCAGCGAGAAGAGGTTGGACTTGATGATGACCGCCGTGTCGACGCTCCGATACGCCTCGACCGCGTGCGGGCAGAACAGGAATGTGATCGCCCACGGAAGGAAGAAGAGCCCGAACAGCATGCCGGGAAACCAGCAGTGCTCGAATTTGAAGTTCTTCTGCAGCTTCATCGGCCAACTGAGCGCGCCGGCCGATGAACCGCCCAAACCCGCCACAATGATTCCAGACAGCAATGCCATGGTGAACCTCCTGTTTCGTCTACTTTTTCCCGATCATTCTCCGCACTTTATAAATCGCCCCCAGAACACCGGCCGTATCGCCCAGTCCGGAAGCCACCACCTCGCACGCGGTCAGCCCCTTAAAGAGCAGCCAGCAGTTTTCCGTCATCGTCCGGTTGATCGTCTCCAATACCCAGCCGCACCGCTCCGTCAACCCGCCGACGATCACAATCTTCTCCGGCTGCATGGTCAGCACCACATTCCCACAGAGCCTGCCGATGAGGACCGCGACCCGCTCGAGGATGGCGCGCGCGACCTCGTCGCCCGCCTCGGCCGCCTCGAAAACCATGGGCGAGGTGACTTTTTTCGTATCATTTCCGCACAGTTCCCGGAGCAGGCTCTTCTTACCGTCCAGCAGCGCGAGTTGGCCGTGTTTGGCGATGCCGCCGCCGCACACCATCGTGTCCGCGCAGCCCCGGGCGCCGCATTTGCAGGGCCAGTCGTCGTCGCTGACCCGCGAGTGGCCGAACTCCGGGAAAAGATTGTTCGGATATTCCTGAGCTACACCGTCGATCACCACGCCCGCGCCCAGGCCTGTGCCCCAGGTCAGCACGGCAAAGCGCTTGCAGGCCGTGCCCAGCCCGGCCCAGCACTCGCCCCACGTGGCCATGACCGTATCCACGTCCGCCACGACCGGCACGCCGTAGCGCTCGACCAGCGGCTTCGTGACGGAGGCCCCGGCGAGGAAATCCCAGTCCGGCCCCCACAGGATCGCGCCGGTCTCGCGGTTCACCACGGCAGGCACGTCGATGCCGATGCCGAGCAAGCCGCGCGGGTCGTACCCGGACTCTTTCAGGGCGGCGTCGACGCCGTCGAAGATCTGTTGGTTCATAACCTCCGGCATGCCGCGCGTATAGGGCCGCTTGGTGTAATACTTCAGTTCCGGCGTGTCCTCGGCAACGGCAAACCGCATATTGGTTTTGCCGAAGTCGATCCCGATGACGCATGTTTTCAAGATTCACCTACCCTCTGTTAGCCGCCTTACCCGGGCGCCTGTTGTTTTATCCGTTCACGGTCTTCTTCCGCGCCGGCTTCTTCTCTGTGCCTGCGGCCTGCAACCCGGAAAGGATGCGCTCGGCCATTTTCTGATCGATGAAAAGCGTGGATATCAGGCCGGTCCGCAAAGCCCCGAGGACGGCCACCGCCTTTTCTTCGCCGCACGCCACGGCGACCAGATTCCCCATCGCTTTCATCTGACGCAGGCTCGCGCCGATGAGCCGGTCCTCCAGACCGCTCGTGATGATCCGCCCCTCGCGGTCATAGTAGATCCCGCAGAGATCGCCCACCGCGCTGGCTTCAATAAGACGCGGAAGCTGCTCGTCGCCGATGTAAACGACCATGCCTGGCACGGGCGGCACCACCCCGATCCCCACGCAAGCGAGATTGATCTGGTCCCAACGGTCGATGACGTCCCGTATGCCAACCTCCTTGACAAGTGCGTTGCGCAGGTCTGGCGAACTCACTACCATGGGCAGCGACAGGAAGTGCGCCGTGGCGCTCAGGCGCTGCGCGGCCTGCATCACCAACTGGTTCATCTGGCTGTGCATCCCCGAAAGCCCGCACTCGCCCATCAGCGGAAGCACGTCGATCCGCAGGGCGTGAGAGGGATTCAGCAGCTCCACAACCACGGAGGTCGTGCGGCCCCAGGCCAGGCCGAACGTGTCGCCGTCCTTAAGGGTGTTTGCGAGGAACTCGGCCGCCGCCCCGGCCACGGCCCGCAGAGTCAGCATGGGCGAACCATGGGGATTCGGAATCACCGTGACGTGTTTGACCCCGGTCGCCTTTCTCAGCGCGACCTCCAGTTCCGTGCTGGCGTTCTGGGGATCGATTATCTGTATCCGCACGACGCCCGCCTCGCGCGCCTGCCGAAGGTAGAGGGCGACCAGGGAGCGGGAGACTTTCAGACGGGAGGCGATCTCCTGCTGCGACAGGTTATCGTCGTAATACAGGCGGGCGACCTGAACCAGCCTTCCCTGGCCCGGCTCATTCTCTGACGGTTTCCGTAATTTTTTCATGTTTTCTCCGAGACTTACTCGATCAGCGCCAGCAGCGTATTCACAGCCACCGTTTCGCCTTCCAACACCCAGATTTTCTTCACCACGCCAGTCGCTGGGGATTCCACCTCCATGGTCGCCTTGTCGGTCTCGACATCCATGAGGCGTTCGCCCTGCGCCACCGTGTCGCCCTCCTTCTTGTGCCAGGCCACTATGTGCCCCTCTTCCATCACCTCGCCTAGCATGGGCATCCTGAATTCTGTTGCCATAGACTAAATTCCTTTCACCAGTTCCCGCACGGCCTTCATGATCGATTCTTCGCCTGGAACGAGCTGTCGCTCCAAGACTGGCCCGTACGGAATTCCAGTCCGTACACTGCAATGCCGTTTGACGGGCTTCTTGAGGTTGCTGAAACAGTGCTCGTGGACTACGGACGAGGCTTCGCCGCTCCACCCGCCCTCCTCCGGAGCCTCTGTGACGACTAGGCAGAGCCCGGTTTTCTTCACCGACTGGACGAGCGTCTGCTTGTCCAGCGGCCACAGCGTGCGGGGATCGACCACCTCGCAGGAAATCCCCTCGGCCGCGAGCCTCTCGGCGGCTTTCAGCGCGAAGAGAACCATCCACGACGTGGCGATGACCGTCACATCGGTGCCGGCACGCTTCACGTCCGCCTTGCCCAGCGGAATCAGATACTCGCCGTCCGGCACCTCGCCTTTCTCGAAATAGAGTGCCTTGTGCTCGATGAACACGACCGGGTTGTCGTCCCGGATGGCGGACTTGAGCAGCCCTTTGACATCATACGGCGTCGACGGCATGACCACGACCAGCCCAGGGACATTGACGAACCAGTTTTCAAGACTCTGGGAATGCTGCGACGAATTCCGCCGCCCGGCGCCGCCCTGCGTCTTGAAGACGATCGGCAGCTTCAGTTTGCCGTTCGACAACTGAGGCCATTTGGCCGCGTGGTTCACCATCACATCCATCGCGATCGTGATAAAGTCGATATACATGATCTCCGCGATCGGCCGCATCCCCAGGGCCGCGCAGCCAACCGCGCAACCGGCAATGGCCGCTTCGGAAATCGGAGTATCCTTGACCTGCTCCGGCCCGAACTCCTCCAGCAGCCCTTTTGAGGAGCGGTACAGGCTGCCCCAGCGTCCGACGTCTTCGCCCATCAGGCAGACGTTCTTGTCCCGCAGCATCTCCTCACGATACGCTTGCCGGATCGCTTCTCCGTAAGTCATCACAGACATGCGCAACCTCCTTGCATGGTGAGCGGGATCGTGACGTGGTCTACGCTTTGCTCTAAAGTCGGGAACGGCTGTTCGAGTGCCCACGCCTCAAGCGCCGCCAACTTTTCCTTGATGGCCTGATCCAGCGCGTCGAGCCCGGCGGAGTCCGCCCCGTTTAGCAACAACGTCCCACGCGCGCGCAGCAAGGGATCCTTCTCGCGCCAAGCGTCCACCTCTTCGCGCGTCCGATAGGTCGCTTCGGGGTCACCGACGTAATGTCCTCGGATCCGGTAGGTCAGCGCCTCCACGAGGAACGGACCTTCGCCCGTGCGGATACGCGCCAGCAGCCCTTCCGCGACCCGCCGGGTCGCCTCGACATCGTTTCCGTCAACGGTGATCTCCTCCAGGCCGTAACCACGCGCCCGCATGGAGATCCGCTCGCAGGAGACAAACTCCCGCGCCGGCATCGCCTCGGCATACTGGTTGTTTTCACAGACAAACAGGATCGGCAGCTTCCAGATGGCCGCCAGGTTCAGAGCCTCATGGAACGCCCCGGTGTTGGAGGCCCCGTCCCCGAACATACACAGACAGACCCGTTCAAGTTTCTGCTGCTTGATCGCCATGCCGAAGCCTGTCGCGATGGGCAGGTTGCTGCCGACGATGGAGCCGCAGAAGAAATTATTTTCGACATCCAGATACTGCATGCCTCCGCCCAGGCCGCCGCTGCAGCCCGTCTGCCGTCCCATCATCTCGGTGAGGACGCTTTCCACCGGCACCCCTTTGGCCACGGCGTGGCCGTGCGGACGATGGGTCGAAAGCAGAATGTCCTGTTTGTTGAGGAGCCCGCAAAAGCCCACAGCGACAGCTTCCTGCCCCTCATACGGATGATAGCCCGAATAGATCAAATCTCTGGTCTTGAGACGCAGGCACAACTCATCAAAGCGCCTCACAAGAAGCATCTCGCCATAGCGTTTCTGCATTGATTCAATGCTCATCGTGCCTCCTCTTCCAACGCCACAGCACGAATGGGACAGGAATCCATCCCCTCGACCATGAGCGGCAGCATGATCACCTGAAAGCGCGTGGAACGTAGTTTGTCGAGGTTGGTCAAGGACTCCACCATCGCGACATCGTGCGTAAAAAGAAGCTCATGCACCGGCTGGTCGTTCCGGCCACGGACTTCCAACCCCGTCGCATCCGTCCCGATGCAATGAATGCCGACCTCCTCCACCAGATACCGCGTGGCCTCGATCGACAAGACCGGCCGGTCATGCGCGCGGGGCGTTTTCCAGAGCAGATGCATATCCGTCCGAATAAAGAGGATATCGCCCTTGCGGATCGCCACGCCTGTGTCAATCACTTCCTGCCGGGTGATCTCCTCGTCTTTTTTCTTGTGCGAGAAATCCAGCAGGACCGCCTCGCCAACCAAACGATTCAACGGGTAATCCGCCGCGCTCTTTCCAGTCTTGAGGTGATGATACGGAAACTCGACATGCGTCCCGACGTGCGACCCCATCTTTACTTCCTGCAGGATGTACCAGATATCCTCGCGGCGTTCGATGTGATGCTCCGAGCACCGTGACGTCTGCGCGATCGCCTCATCGGTATTGAACGTGGCTATCTCGAGCGGAAATTCCTCTTGGTTTGGCACCAGCCGATGGCTCAACTCGATTATGTTTTTTATCTGAATAGTCATGTTTGTCCTCTGCGCTACAAGTGCGCCGATGCTGGAAAGGCCAGCGGATCAGTCAGAAACTTCAATTCTGTCAGGCGGTCGCGAATCACCGGGTACGTCACGCCTTTCTTGAGCCAAGGCAACTGGCAGAGGTCAGCAGCCCGGATCACCCGCAAGGGCAACTGCGTGCCATACCTCGGATTGAGTACAAAACGGTGCTGTTCATCCGCCATCTCGAAATACAGCGCCCCGCCGCGTTCCTTGAAAGGATCGTATACGCCCTTCATCCCGTCCTTGACCGCATACGAAAATACCAATGGCTCGGGACCTGGATTGATCTGAAGATGCCCATAGTCGGGCGGCACCACAAAGGACTCGCCGGCTCTGACCTCCACAAGGGCAACGTCTTCAATCTTGGAGTAGGGCGGACTCGCCTTTTGCAGCAGAAAATGCCCAACCCCGGAAAGGACCGTATAAATCTCGGGGGTCGCCTTGTTACTTGGCGGTGTCGGTGGATGATACTGACCGGAACTTTTCACATATTCTCCGGCAAACTCGCCTGGAGCAAAAATCACAATGCCATAGACCACGTTCGCGGCGGCCCAAACTGCGGCGTCTCCTTGCAGATGCAGCCCCGCCGTATAGCGGTAGATCACGCGCTCCGCGTCCCGCACCGGGTTCGCCCAGACCGCGTCGAGGTCGTGCAAGTTGCGGGTGCAGTACGCGGGCTTGTTTAGTCCGGCCCCGAGGGTCAGCTCGCACGTATCCGAATCGAATGACACCGGCAGCCCGCAGGCCGCACTCAAATCCGCCTTCATCAAATGTCCCCTTCCTGAATAGCCATGCCCAGGCTCACCTGGGACACATACTCCTTGATTGTTTCCAAAAAGCGAGCCACCGCCACCCCGTCAAGGATGCGGTGATCCGCCGCCACCGTCAGCTCAAGCGTCTTCGCAGGCACAAGCCGCCCGTCCTCCGCCAGCTTGACACCCGTACGCAGGCCGCCCACTCCCAATATGGCCGCCTGGGGCGGATTCACAAGGGGGATAAATCGTGCCACGCCGAACATTCCGAGATTACTGATAGTGAACGTGGCGTCCGCAAAATCACCCATCGCCAACCGCTTGCTGCCGGCACGGACTGACAAGTCCTTGAGGGAGCGCGCAATCTCGACCGGAGTCAGCGCCCCGGCCTGACGAATCACTGGCGCCTTCAGCCCGTCCGGCGTATCCATGGCCACCGCGACGTTGACCGCGTCATGCAGCAGCGCGGCATCCTGCTCAAACCGCGCGTTCAGCAGCGGGTGTCTGCGCAGGGCGCGCGCCGCCAGCCAGACCAGCATCGCGGTGACGCTCACGCGCTCTTCGCCGGCGGCCGCGACAGCGTTGATCCGGCTGCGCCCCGCCATCAGCTCGTCGGCGTCCAGCTCCGCGCTCACGGCGAACTGCGGGATTTCACGGGCGCTCTGCTCCATCCGCCGCGCCATGGTCTTCCGCGTCATGTTCAAGGGCACACGGGATGAGTTTTTCGGCTCCGGCACCGCTGCCGCCGCAGTGCGTGAAATCTCTGACTCATTTGTCATGTGTCAACTGTAGCGAAGCGTTTGACATCTGTCAATGTCATTTGCTATTTTCGTGAAGACGCATCAACCGCCCCTGAGTGCGGCATGCCCACGCTGAAGAAAAAGGACGTTCATGAAGAATAAGCTTATTGCTATGGAAAACGCATTCTTTGACGCAAAGCCACAATACACCTGGGAAATGCGGTGCGCCGCCATTGCCGAGGCGGGCTTCGACGGCATTTACGTCGTCCCGTGGCCGCTCACCGACGACTGCTTCAACGGTTACCTGCGGGACATCACCTCGGCACCGGCCGCGCACGGGCTGTCGATGTCCACCTTTTTCGCCAACATCGATTTCGCCGTCCCCGCCTCTTCCAAAAGAACCCGGCGCGTACTTGAAGAGGTCACCGGCTTCCGCCGCCTTGAACTCAGTTTCAAATGTTCAGCGCCAGATCTGACGCCGGCCGTTCCCGTTGAAGCCGCCCGCAGGGAACTCGAAGCACTGCTTCCGCTTGCGGAAGCGGCCGGCGTGGAACTATGCCTCTATCATCACACCTTCTATCCGCTCTATCATCCTGACCAGTGTGCGGAATTGCTCAGCCTGCTCCACCATCCGCTGCTTTCGTACGCGTTCGCCACCTCCCACGCCTACGCGCATTTCACCGAGGAGGAGATATCAACCCTTCTCATCCGGCACGCGCCGCACATCCGCTCCTTCAACTTCTGCGGCTGCAAGCGCCCGGGCCCCTTCGGCTCCACCAAAACCAAGCAGTATCCGCTTGACGAATCGGACCTCCCCCTGACGCCGCTCCTCACTATTCTCGCTGACAGCAACTATTCAGGCGACATCGTGGTGCAGGGTCACGGCTGGCAGGGCGACATCACCGAGAGCCTGCGCCGCAGCAAAGCCTGGTACACCGCCTGCCCTGCACAGAATGCCCGCGCAGCGAGTGCCTAAAAAGCACGCGTCCCGGCTGCGTCTTCGAAAATGAGTCTGGTTGTTTTCATTGTCGTGAGATTGTTCATTTTCGTGATCCTCCGGCGACTACCCGTCAGGGCTGGGCTGGAACTCTGACCACGGTCCGGAGCGTCACCGGACCGAAGAGGCCGGAAGGCAGCAAAGCGTCGTCCTTCTTCCAGTGATGCCACGTGGTGAAGGTGAAGCGGCCGGTGGGGCTGGGCTTGCCGTCGAGCAGCCACTGCGGCCAGGACCTGAGATGGAGGCCTTCCCACTCGCGGTCTTCCGGCAACTGCTCGTCACCGATCAACCGGTTCGGCCAGAGATTCGTCACGCGGATTTCGAGCTCGTTGCTGCCATCGCGCAACGCATCGGTAACGTCCACGCGAAACGGCGGCTTCCACAGGATGCCGAGGTCCTTGCCGTTGAGCTTGACCTCGGCGATGTTCTTGAGGTCTCCGAGGTCGAGCCACAGACGGGGAGAGAGAGCAGAGGTCAGAATTGATTTTACTGACTTCTGGCTTCTGACTTCTGGAGCAAGGTCAAAGACCTTGCGGTACACCGCCGTGCCGGAGAAATACTTCACCCCCGGATCGGACACCTCAGTCCAAGAGACGAGCTTGTCGAGCGTGATCGAAGCAGGTGCGCCCCAGTTCGGCGGGAACGCCAGTTCCCACGGGCCAGCGATCTCCACGGGGGCAGGCACGGCGGGGATTTCCAACTTCACCGTCTTGCCGGCGTCGTCCGTCAACTCCGCGACACCGGATTGCCAAGCGCTGACGGCAAGCTGGCCGTCGGACAGGCTGGTCACCGTGTTGTCGGGGGAAGGCGGCGTGAATTTCGCCTCGACCAGATGATTGGCCGCCGGATGGCGGAAGACGACAAAGACCGACCCGGCAGGACCGAGGCGCAGCGGGACGGTCGTGCGGCCATCCTTTTCGAAAAACACCGGCGCATTCTCCACCACGCCGGTATCGGGGTGCCAGAGCTCCGGTTGCTTCCCCGCCACCCGGAAGGTGCATGCGATTTCCGCGTTCTCCTGCTTCTGATTCGAGACGAAGTAGAGATCCGCGCCATCCGCAACACGGTGAATCCAGGCGACTCCCCCGATGTTCCGGCCCGCCGTGTCGGCTGCCTGGAAATCGGGCGGCATGCCGAGCGCCGCGAGCGCGGCGGCCGGTTGCTGGTCCTTGATGCTCGTGGGCCAAAGTTCTTCGCCAAGCTTCTTCACCTCGGCATCGCACTCTGGGTAGCCGGAGAGGCTCGGCGACCGCTCGGGCTTCTTTCCGACAATCGTGGCCCCGGCCTCGGCGAGTTGCTTGAGCTTGCGCAGGAGCACGGGTGTCATGGTGCGGGAGTCGGGCAAGGACAGCACCCGGTAGCTCATCCCGCTGGGGAACATGATGCGGCCGTCCTTGACGCCGGCCAGGCTCAACAGTCCATCGGCGGAGATGGTGTCGTGGGAATAGCCAATCGCAGGGGAGCTGCTGAGGCCCTCATTCGGCGCGCCTTCACCGGCGAAAACAAGCACATCGGCTACGAAGCGCCCCGACTGCAGGAGATACTGGCTGCGGGCGATGTAGGAAAGCCACGCGCGGCCCTGTTCCCACCAGGTTAACGTGCGGTCGAAATGCGTGCCCCACTGGCCCATCGTCATCCCGGGGAAACGCGTCGGGCGGGTCCACGGCTGGTGCGCGTAGCAGTGGAAGATGAAGCGGTTGACGCCACCACACCAGATGAGATCGCCCGGCGCCTTGAACGAACAGGGATCCTTCAGCCACTTGTCCTGCTCGGGCGCGGCAGTGAAGGTTTCGTAGCCGACAACCTTGCGCCCATAGACGTGGCCGAGCGCCGCCGCAAGTTTGAAGTTGCCGCCCTCGCTCATGGGAATATCGGCATAGCTGCCATACTGCAAATTGTCCGTCGGGCATTGGCCGTAGGGCTCGACGGAATAGAGCAGATGGTTCTTGTGGGCCAGTTCCGCGAAGACGGCGGAATAGTTTTCAGCGAAGAGATCGGCGATCGTGCGCCGGAAATCCCAGAGGAAACGCTCGGTGATTTCGGGGCTGTCCACCACGCGGCCGGTCAGCGCCGGCAGAAAACGGACGCAATCATAGCCGCGGCGCTTTTGGAATTCTTCGCGGAACTTCGGCGTCCAGTTCTGCAAAGCGACTTCGTAACTGTCGATCAGCACACCATTGAACGCCTTTCCGGCAAGCGGCCCCAGGTCTTTGATCAGCGGCGTCATCGCCCCTTCCCAGTGGGCGATGGTGGCCTCCCGGCTCAGCTTGTCGCTTTCCAACCCTGTGCCTTCTTCCGGCCCGGGATGGTTGCGGCTGCCGTTAGGAGCGTAGCCGAAACGCACGATGGTCCACGATCCCTCTGGAACATCCCACGATAGCTTGCCGTCGGCACCCATCCGCGACGAGAGATCCACCATCTGATCGCCCGCCACAATCGTATCGGGTGAGGACGGCACCCCATCGCCAGATGCGGCATCGACGCGTTCCCATTTCTGAAACACTTTGGAATCATGGTTCTCAATGCCCAGCCGCGGCAGAAGCTCGACCTCGGCCAAGGGAATGTCTTTCCTCCATGTCTTTTCGGAGGAAAGCAACTGCAGGCGGAAAAACCGGGCCGCCACGGGCGCAAAGGTGAAGGTCTTTTCCCCATGGCCGGCGTGGATGGAAAAGTCCTTGACCGGCTTGTAATTGCCGCCGTCGTCTGAGACCTCCAGCCGGGCCTCGCATTTCGGGATGTCTCCCATGGGGAGGATGGTCAGCGATCGCGCGGTCCAGGGTCGGGCAAACTCGAACCCGACAAACTGCGGCGCCTCCTTCGTCGGCAACGGAAGCGGCAAAAAGGTGTTCGGTTTCCCGTCAACCAAGAGGGACGGATTTCCTGTCCCCGCACCGGAGGTCACCTTGACATTGACATCCTTCATAGTCGTCGCTTCCGCTTCCGGTGTGCGGAACGCGAGTACGGCGATGTCGCGGTAGTAGTCCAGCATGGCCGGATCGACTTTATGGCCATACCAAAGATCAGGAATCTTCTGCGGCTTCGGCAGGACGCCCTCGTAGCGCGCGCCGCCCCGGACAGGTGTCTCACTGGAGACGACAACCTGCATCCCCTGCTCCGGCTGGATCCAGGGACCGCCGCTCGATGACCATCCGGCGCAGTTGTGGATGCTCAGCTCCAACCCGAGCCGCTCGCACTCCTGCGCCGCATGCTTGACCAGTGCCCGCCACTCTGGGCTGTTGAATTGGACGGAACCCCGTGGCGTATCGCTCGTGGTGTTCCAGCAGTCTTTCAAGCTGGGTCCGGCGTTGAAAATCTGCGCGCCGCCGATTCCGACGCGCGCCATCGCCTCAAGGTCCGCCGTGATGCCTTCCTTGGTGATGTTGCCATTCATCCAATGCCACCACGTCTGCGCCCGCGCCGAGGGCGGTGGATTCACAAACCCCGCCGCCAGATCGGCACCGCATTCGCCATTCGGTTTTTTCAGGTCGGCGGCGTGCAGTGCCGACGACGAGACCAGCAGCAGGGCTGCGAGGAGGGCTGTCATAGTTAAATGTCGATTCATATTTATTACCTTTTCATGAATTTTGACCACCATCCGGGTGACCCCGAGGTCTTGGACGGCTTGCGCTCGAGCAGATAAACCGGCTCGTCGGTCAAGGGCACACTCATTTTCCCATCGGCAATGACGGTCTCCATGGCGTTGCCGAACATGTCGAAAGCCTGTGCGCCGGTGCCCACGGGCACACTCGCCGACACCGCCCGCGAGACGTCCTTGGCAGTGCTCCACGCCAGGGTGACAGCCGTGCCGTCGTCACGGACGAAACGGAACGCCACGCCGTCATCCGCAAGGTCGCTGCGCTTGTCGAAGCGTGTCCCCCGCAGCATCTTGACGCCGACCGCGTAGGTGACGTACGCCAGACGCGGGCTCCATCCGTCGCAGAGCGTGAAACCGCTTCCGCCGCCCTGCCCCAGGCCGGTCCAATAATAGGTCCACGACTGGATCCCCATGGCGCGGTAGATCGCGAACTTTCGGGGAATGACGGCGGCGGCCGGACGAGGCGACTGCACATGCGCGTTCCCTTCCGTGATCCAGATCGGTTTCCGGCATGACGCTTTCCGCATCTCCTCCTGCAGATCGGCGACCCGGGACGAGGCGTTGCGCCGCTGCCCCTCGATGCCGTCACGCGATTCGACCTTGCCGCTTAACTCGGCGGAGGTCTTGTCGTAGCAGTGGAGTCCCACCGCATCGAGGCGGGCGGCGACCGGAGCCGCGAGCATCTTGGGAATGAACTGCTCGTCAACGGTTCCTTCCAGGGTCAAACCTCCATTCATCACCCGTGAAGACGGCGCACACGACTTGATGGCCGTCTGGGCCGCATCAAGGACGCCGATGTAGCCTTCGGCGGTGCCGAGCCAGAAATCCCACCAGTCAGGCTCGTTGCAAATCTCCCATTGGCTGACCGCCGGGCCGCACATCCGCACCGTGTCCTGCAACCAGCGCGTGTAGGCCGCAAAATCGTTTGGCGGCACGGTGCCGAGATGCCATTCGGACTTGATCAGGTCGTCATAATTGTACCAGGGCGCTTTGGCTTTGACCGCCTCACGGGTGGGAATGTGCGGCGGCGTCCGGTATTGCTTCGGGGTGCCGACCAGCGTCGGCAACAGGGCTAGACCTTCTTTCGAAAAGGCGGTTAGTGCGGGTTGCAGATTGTGGCGTGCGTATTCCCCGTCCCGGTTCTCCTCCCATGCGAGGTCGAAACGGATCATCCCCGCGCCGCAGGCCGCAACCATGCGCGCCGCGCGGGCAAGTTCGTCGGCATCCTTGAAGCAATGTTCATAAATCAGCTTGGGCTGGTGTACGGAGAAGAACACGCGCTCCGGCTCATCTTCCGACCAGCGCGGCTGGGCCGGGACGACAGCCAGCGTGGCCATTGATGCGCTGGCACCATCCGCCGTCTCCAGCCAGGCCTCGTATATCCCGTACCGCTGCGGCGACAGCTCGCCCAACACCACCGTCGCTGATTTTCCGGCTTCCGCCTCGACGGTCTGCTCTTTCTGAAAAATGCTTCTCCCGTCCTGGTCGCGCACCACACAGGCGAGTGAGATTGTGCCGCCGCCGTTCCCCCGCACGGTCGCAACCAAAGGTATTTTCGCGCCAGGCGCGGCCACTGCCCAATCGCCGCCAAAAGCGATCTTCGCAACGTCGGGGGCGGTCAATGGCCGCGCCGTAAACGCGCTGATCTCGCCTTCAATGCCGCCCACCGATCCAAGCGAGAGACCGGGGTCTTTCCATGATGCCGGAATACTGACGATCGCCCGCGCCGGGTTGGTTCCCTCACGTTGCATCGTGAGAAAGACATTCTTCGACACGTTCTTCCCGCCCTCCTTGCCACTGATGCCCAGATAAAATCCAGCCCCTTCACTCCGAAAACTTTCACGGAAAACCAGCTCTACAAGATGGCTTGATCCCGGCTGGATGACACCGTCGCCGCAACGAAAGAAACTGCGCCAACCATCGCCCACGCGCCCCCGGCACTGGAGGAGGCCGTTGTTCGCGGAGAGCAAACCGATGCCCCACGCTTTGCCGTTGCGCAACAAATCCAGATCCTTGGCTTTGGCGACAAGCGGGGCCGCGCCACCGGTTGCAGCCTGCAGCGTCGCCAGAGGAACCAGCAGCAGGGCGGCGAGGATCGTGAGGGTTGCTATCTTTTCCATTTGTTCTTTTCCGTTCCGTATTGACGACGAGCGTTTTGACCAGGCGGGATGCGTGGGCGGTCAGGGTCGCGTTCTTTTCGCGGCTTGAAGCTCCTTGAGGCGGGCAGCCATCGCCTTGGCGCGTTCGGGCTGTTCCATGGCGAGGTTGCGCTTCTCCGCAAGGTCGTTGGACAGATCGTAGAGTTGCCCGTCAATCCACTTCCAGTTATCCATGCGCAACGCGCATGCCGATTCGTACTTGTGTTCGACGAGTTCGTGGCGGCCAGTGGTGGACTTGCCGAGCAGCGCGTCGAGAACGTCCATGCTGTCGGGCGCGGCATCGTCGGGCAGCGTCACCCCGATCAACCGGGCGAATGACGCTTCCAGGTCCGTCAGGCTGATCAGCGCCGGCGATGTCATGCCGGCGGGGACATGCCCTGTCCAGCGGACCATGAACGGCACACGGGTGCCGCCTTCATAACCATTGTATTTTCCGCCGCGCAGGACGCCATTGGGAACATGGCCATTCAAGTGAATGCGCGGGCCGTAGCAGTAAGCCTCCATGTCCCCAACGGAGCCGTTCTGCGGAGAGCCGCCGTTGTCGGAGGTAACCACGACGAGGGTGTTCGTGGAAAGCTGCAAATCGTCCAGCGTCTTGAGGACGCGCCCCACCGAATCATCCAGTTCTTCAATCTGATCGCCATACACGCCGGCACCGCTCTTGCCGACAAATCGCTTGGCCGGCACGCGGGGTTCGTGGATGCCGTGGGTGGCGAAATAAAGGAAGAACGGTTTGGTCTGGTTCTGCTTGATGAAGGCAATGGCTTCGTCGGTCAGGCGGTCCATCAACCGTTCATCGGTCCAGCGCGCGACCTTCCCGCCGGTCATCCAACCGATGCGGCTGACACCTTTGGTGATGGTCGCATCATGCCCTTTCCCTTTGACGCCCAAAAGCACATACGCCTGTTCCGGGTCTTCCTGGCCCGTCGGATCGTTGCCAATCTTCTTGGTGTAACTCACCGCGATCGGATCGGCCGGGTCTAGGTTTTCCACTCGGTGATCGTGGATGAAAACTGTCGGCACGCGGTCACCGGTGGCCGGCATGAAGAACGCCGAGCTGAACCCGACTTCCATCGGCCCGGGTTTGATCTCCCCGTTCCAATCAATCGTCCCGCCGTTGCCGAGCCCCAAATGCCATTTGCCCACAAAGCCGGTGGCGTAGTCATTGGCACGGAACATCTCCGGCAAGGTGAAGGAGCCGGGCTTGATGCCCAGCGACGCGTCGCCCGGCAAGATCCCCCGTTCTTTTTTATTGCGGAAGGCGTACTCGCCGGTCAGCAACGAATACCGTGAGGGCGTACAAACCGACGCCGGCGAGTGGCCGTCCGTAAAACGAATCCCCTCCTTGGCAAGCCGGTCAATGTTTGGCGTGACGACATGCTCCGGCTTCGCGCCGTAACAGCCTGCGTCACCGTAGCCGAGGTCGTCGGACAGGATGACAATGATGTTGGGTTTGGACGGCTTCACCGTATCGGCGGCATGTAGTGCGGCCAGTGGCGCCAGCAGCAGGGCGGCGAGCGATACTAATGCGAGTTTTTTCATGTTTTTATCCACGCGTTACTTCAGTTCCATCCAGGTTTCCGTCCGCAACATCACCGGCCCGAGCAGGCCGGACTCCAGCAAGGGCGAATCCTTCTTGAACGGCATATAGGTCGTAAAGGTCAGGCGCCCGGTCGGATCGGGTTTGCCTTCCTTCAACCATTGCGGCCAGGCCTTCCAACGCCGCCACTCCTTGTCGCGAAGCGGATCGGCGGGCAATTGTTCGTCGCCGATCATGCGGTTCGGCCAGAGGTTGGTGATGCGGATTTCCAGATCGTTGTCGCCGGCCCGCAGCGCATCGGTGATGTCGACGCTGAAAGGTTCCTTCCAGAGCACGCCGCAATCCCGGCCGTTGACGAACACCTGGGCCAGATTCTTGACCCGCCCCAGGTCAAGAATGGTTCGCTGGCCGGCGCCTGTCGCCGACTCCGGAACCGTCACCCGTTTGTGGTAACTGGCGGTTCCTGAAAAATAGCGGACGCCGGCGTCGCTGTGCCCAGTCCACGAGGCCAACTCCGGCAGGACAACCCGTTCGGGCGCACCCCAGTTCGGCGGGAATGTCAGTTCCCACGGGCCGGCCAGGAGCTGCGGTTCCGGAAGCTTCGCGACACTGAAAGTCCGCGTGCTGCCGTCGGCCATGGCCAAGGCATACGAACCAGGCTCCCGCGCGGCGGCGGCCAGTTTGCCACCGCTCTCGCGGCGGAGCTGGACAACGTTCGCGGCCGTGAGGTCCATGCCGTCGCGTTTGACCGCCGTCACCTGTTGTGCCGGCGCTCCCGCTGGCGGGCAGAATACAACGAACACCGAGCCGAACGGGTCGAGTCGCAGCGGCACGTCGGTGCCGCCATCCTTGGATGCCTGATAGATCGACTGGCTCTCGATCCTGCCCGTGTCGGGATGCCAGAGCTCGGGCACCTTGCCGCTGACGCGGAAGGTGCAGGTGGCGTTGCAGAAATTCGTGCCGCGGTTGGCGACAAAATAGATGTCGGAGCCTTCCGCCTGGCGATGGTTAAACATCAGGGTTGTCCCGGGAACATCAGCCGAGTAACGGAAGTCCGGAATGATGCCGGCTTGTTTGAGCAGTTCGCCGAGCGGTTTGCCCCAGACGACCCGGCCTTTGCCGTAGATGTGCTCGGAGGTCTTTTTGCCGTCGCAGTCGCCCCAGACTTCGTTGGCGATGGCGGCGATCTCCTGGTCCGCCCGCGGGTAATCCTGGAGGCTGGGCGACCGCAAAGGTTTGGGGCCGACGACCGTGGCGCCGTCCTCAACAAGTTTCCGCACGGCCTTGAGCGTGGCGGGCGTCATCGCGTCGCTCTCTTCCAAGGTCAGAAAACGGTAACTCATGCCGTCGGGCAGCACGATGCGGCCATCGGCGGCGCCCAGGCGATTCTCGATGGCGTGGTAATTACAAGGATCGAGCTTGTAGCCTGCCGGCAAGCTGCGATTCTCGTAGCCGCAGACATCGGCAACCGGCAGTCCCTGACGCAGCAGGTATTGGCAGCGGGCCACGTAGCGCAGCCACGGACCGGCCTGGTTCCACCACGTGACCGTCCGTTGCATCCGACAGCCCCACATCTCGAACGTCATGCCGGGGAGGCGGGTCGGGTTCGTCCATGGCTGATGCGCGTAGCTGTGGATTTTGAAGAGGTTGATACCCCCGGCGAATTCCTTGTCGCCCAGCATCTTAAAGTCATAGGGATCGACCTGCCACGCTGGGCCGCCCGTGAACGCTTCAGCGCCGATGATCCGGCGGCCGTAGATATGGGCGACTCCCACTTCCGTGGCACCGGCAGTCCAACCGGAGCCGAACCAGAATTCCGTCATCGGCACATGCGCCGACGCGGCGTAGGTGATGCTGTCATTGACGCCGGGGCCGTATGGTTCGACCGCAAATTCCAGTCCGCGTTGCTGACACAGGGCGGAAAACCGGCCGGTGTAGTTTTCGGCCATCAACTCCGTGCAGGTCCGCCGGAAATCCCATGCGAAGCGGTCGGTGGCGGCGGCGCTATCCACGTAGCGGTTGCACAGGACGGGCAGGAAGGGTAGCGGGTCATAGCCCCGGCGCTTCCGGAACTCCTCCACCATGCGCGGTGTCCAGTTCTGATACCCGTCCTCGTAGCTATCAATGAAGACACTCTTGAACACGCGACCGGCCAGCGGGCCAAGGTCGTCCAGCAGTTTGGCCGTGAAACCCTGCCATTGAGCGTCAGTCGCCTGCGCCGAGAACTTGTCGGATTCGAGGCCTTTGGCGCCTTCGCGGGCAACGCGGTTGCGCTGGCCGGTGAGGGTGGTCCCGATGCGAAGGATCGTCCAGCGCCCCGGCGGCGCATCCCAGGCTAGGCGGTTGTCCGCCGTGAGGCGCCCGCTGAGATTGACCAGCTTCGAACGGTCGAGACAGTCCGCCGGCGTGACCGCGACCGGCCGAGCCCCGGTTGCCGCAACCTGCATCCAGTCGTCATACACCTTGCCCGCCCAATCTTCAACGCAGAGCCGCGGCGTGAGATCGAGTGCGGTGAGTATCACCTGGCCGGAGTTGAAACGCACACGGTAAAACCTGGCCGAGACCTCCTCAAAGGTATACGTCGCACGCTGTGTCGGATGACCAAACCTGAACGACAGAATCGGCTTAAACGTCGCGCCATCCTCCGATGCCTCCAGCACACCCTCCAGCGCACCCGCTTTCTGCCCCAGTGTGAAGGAGCGCACCCGCTGGGGCTGCGGAAATTCCAACGTGATGAACACCGGCTTGGCCGCAGTGGCCGTTCCGAAACTGAGCCATTTCTCCTTGATAAAGTTATGTGCCCCCTTTTGATAATTGCCATCGAACAAACTCTGCACATCGTCCTTCGTGCCGGTGGTTGTCACCTTTGGCTTCCTGTCCTTGATGCCGACACCGTCGCCATCCAAGCTGGGATAAGCCCACACCGCGATGTCGCGATAGTAGTTCTCACAGGTTGGCGGCTGGGGAATGTCCAGCTCGACATGCCGCCCGCCCTCGCACGGCGTCTCGCTGAAGACCACGCGTTGCATGGACAGCTCGGGTGTGATCCAAGGCCCTCCCGACGACCAACCGCCGCCGGGATTCATCTCAGCCACCATGCCCAACCGGCCGGCCTCGGCGACGGCGAAGTGCAGCAGTTCCCAGAATTCCCGGCTGCCGAATTCCACCGGCCCTTTGGGGATACTCCCGCCACCGTCCCCCATAAGATCAATGATATTGACGCCGCCGATGCCCACCCGGTGCATTTCCTCCAGATCGGCAGTGATGCCTTCCTTGGTGATGTTGCCATTCATCCAATGCCACCAGACCCACGGCTTGGCCGAGTCCGGCGGCGTGGCGAAGTTTTTCTCCAGTTCATCGCCCGCGGCACACGGCACCGCCCGCGGTGCCAGCAGCAGGGCAACGAGGATTAGGTATGTGAGTGTGCCCCTGTGTTTCATGTGGATTGTCATTTTACGGCTTTGCTGAAGATTCGACCGTGGCCGGGCTGATGGCTGCGCCGACAAAGGAGTCCGCACAGCCGTAATAGACGAACCACTGGTTCTTGAAGAACACGAGGCCTTCGGTGAACGTCGTGCCATCCTTGGTCGAATTGGTATTGGGACTGATGACTGGATGGCCATCCTGAACGCGGGTAAACGGCCCGATGGCCCAGGCCGGCAGAGCGGGTTCAGTCGCCGCCAGCGCCGGGGCAAGGCAACCCAAGACGAGAAAGGCCAGGAATATGGGGGCTGTTTTGAATTTCATTGCTGTTTATTCCCGATGGTTTGTTGTGTCTATTTCTTTTGTTGAATCAATTCGACGAACGCACTTTGTCCCGGTCCAACTTCCACCCGGATCTCTTCCGGGTTCGGGCAAGTGCTGTTTGACCGCCATTCCTTGGCCGAGGCGCATTGGATTTTCGGCTTGAGCAGCACCCGGGCGATGGCATTCGGATCAATGACTTGCGGCTCGCCGGGCTTCTTGACGATGCCGGCGTTGTTGACCAGCTCGACCACCCAGCCGTCGGCCGTGCGGTTGACCTGATACTGGATGGGATCGCCCGATACGGTGACCGGCAGTGCCTCGTCGGCCAGACGCTGGAGCCGTGAGTTGGAGATGACGGTTGAGCGGCCCGTGGCGGGATGGGTCCACGGATCGAGCACTTCGACGCCGGGATACTTGGCGAGGCGGGCGAAACGCTGCGGTCCCATGGCTGTTTGTTGAGCGGACGAGAGGAGGACCTTGCAGCCCAGCTTCAGCGCGCCCTCCAGTTTGGCGACGAGCGCGTCGTCGAACGTGATGTCTCCCGCCAGCAGAATGACCGGATAACTGGCGAGCATTTCTGCCGACGCGCGGGTGAGCTGCACATCGAAGATTTCCCCGTAAGGCGTTGGCCGCAGGTAGCTGGTTTCCGGGTTGTCGGGAGCCGGCTTCTGGTGGATGTGGTCGCTGCCCGGAAAGAGCTGGTAGTCGAAGAGGTCGCGGAGTTGCCGGTCGCCGACGGTCGGTTCCAGGATGCCCCAGGGCTTGTCCTTGAAACCGTTGTATCCCGCCAGGTGGTCAAGCACGACGGCCACCGGGGTATAGGGCACACCGCGATCGTGTGATTGAGTAAACGTGAAGACCTCCGCCGCCTTCCGCCCATGCTCCGTCAATGTCCAGGGAGCTTTTTTCTCCTCAAAAAAGATGGCGATGCTGTTCTCGGGCGTCACCATCGCCGCCCCGGCAAACCACGCGTGCAGCCACATCCGCTCGTAGAAGCTCAGCGAGTGGCCGGCATCCAAACCCCGCATGCCGCCGCCTTCCTTCCGCAGCGGCCCGCTCGTGGTGCAGGCGCCGCTGAACCACGGGCTGACCTGCACTGACCATGGCTTCTGCCACTGACGCGAAGCACCGCGGGCGAACGCCAGCTTCGACTGGGTGAAGGCGATGTTCTCGCCCAGCTCCATCCCGACGCAGCGCGCGCCCCACTCGCCCACATACGCCTCATAATGCGAATGCCCGGTCATGCTGATGACGCGGTCGAGCAGATCGTGACTACGGCTGATGTAGTAGTCTTTGACCACGTCGTAGCACTCCTGCTTGCTGGTCGGCATCTTGTCGTAGCCGGCCAGCCCCTTGGGTTTCATGAGGTGCTTGTATTGCTCGAAATCCTTGCCGTAAACGGCCCGCCACCAGCCTTCACTCGGTGCGAGATTGTGGAAGTAATAGCCCCATTCTCCGAGTTGCACGGCGGTGAACACATGGACTCTGTCCATGGCCTCCAGCGCCGCCGTGTTTTCAGGGCCGAGCACGCAGCGTCCGCCTTTGATCTGCATCTCAGCGCCGGGAGTGCATAGGGCCGGCCAGCCGACGGTGGCGAGGTAATCGAAGATCGGCTTCGTGCTCCGGTTTGGCATCGGGCCGGGATCGAAACCGTTCCCGAGTTGCTGGTCGCGCATCACCTGGACGAGTTGTTTCAGCTCTTCCAGTCCGCCGGGCGTACCATACAGGGTGAACACAAAATTCGACTGGCCCGGCAAGGGGCACACCTGGAAGGCCGCCGGCAGGGGCGCGTTGAATCCACCCTTGGCGGCACCGTGCCCGACGAAAAGACTTTGGCATCCTACCAGCGGCGCCAGCAGCAGGGCGGCGAGGAGTGCAATGTTTGTTTTCATTTGTCTGAAACTTGCCAGTCATCGGTGCGAAACGGAGAGGCCGGAAGGCCGGCGCCGTTGTAGAGGTTGCATTCCGGGTTCTCCGACCAGGCGTAGCGGACGGCAACAGGCTTGGGCACCGCCGGACTGGAGACGATGACCTTGTCGCCTTCGATACGCGCTTGCGCGGGCTTCCACTGCTGGTCTGCTCCGGCGATGACGAGGCCCTTCAAGTCGCCAGCCTTCGCCAACAGGCCGCCCTCCGCATGCGTAAAGGTCACGATGAGATTACTGCCGCTGACTTCATGCCCGGCGGGAAGCGGACCGCTGGTGGCGGGGACTTTCTTTCCATAGACATCGCCCAGCGCCCAGAGCGCCAGCCGTTTCCCGACATCCTGTTTGTTTTTGGGGTGGATGTTATTGGGCTCGCCAATGTCAATGGCGACGGCCATGCCGGTGTGCGGCAGACGCAAGGACTTCAACTGGGCCTCGCGCACCAGCGGCCATCCGGGATAGCTGCCGGGAGGCCAGGGGATGTAGTTGGCCAGTTGAACCGAGGCAAACGGCAATTCCTTACCCCAGCGCGTCCGCCAGTCGCGGATCAGGAGCGGCAATTGCAGCGCGTAGCGCCGGCCGGCCTCCGCGGGCCTGGTATTGCTCTCCCCTTGATACCACACCACACCGCGCATCGCGAGGGGGATGAGCGGCGCGATTTTTCCGTTGAACAAACCGCCCCCGCGCAAGCTGCCGCGGCGATTGCGGACTTCCAGCGGATCGCAAGGTGGGTTGGAAGGCCGCTGGCCGGCGGCTTTGGCTTGGGCGGCTTTTTCTTTCCAGCTTGCGAGCGCCTGTTCGTAACGCGCCGTTGCCCCCGCCCAGTCAATTGCCGCGTCCGCCTTCACATCCGCATCCAGCCCCGCCTTGAGTTCCGGAATCTTCGCCTGCTCGTCCGCCGCAATCCAGGATTGGATCGCGGTGTCGCCCAGCGAGGAATTGATCAAGCCCACGGGAACCTTCAACTCGCGGTGCAACTCGCGGCCGAAAAAATACAGCACTGCGGAGAATCCCCCGACAGTTTTCGGCGAACACACCACCCAAGCCCCGGTGGCGTTGGCTTGCGGGGTTTCGGCGGTCTTCGAGTCCTCGCGAAGCATGCGGATCAAGGGCAGATTCGCGGCAGCGGCTTCCTTTTCAAAATCAAGGGCACCGCCGACGGAAACCCCCATGTTCGATTGGCCGGAACCCAGCCAGACTTCACCCACCAGAACATCACCGATTGTCAATGTGCGGCTTTCAATCGCACCGGACACAGTCATCGTGAGCGGGTCGGCACTGGCCGACAGCGGATCAAGCTTCACCAACCACTTGCCGTTGGTATCAGTGGCAGCGGTCTTCTTTTGATTGGCGAACACCACCGTGACTTGCTCACCCGGGTCCGCCCAGCCCCAGATGGGCACGGCTTTGTCACGCTGAAGAACCATGTGGTCGGAAAAGACGGCGGCGAGTTTCAATTCGGCAGCGTGCAGCGCCGCCAGTGGCGCCAGCAGCAGGACGGCGAGGAGGGTGTGGGTGTGTCTCTTCACTTGGAATCGTTCCTTAAGTCCTTGGAGGTGATCAGCCCAATCCCGCGGCCTTTGTTGCCGCAGGCGCAATAGTAAAGGTAGAACGTCTCGTTCTTCGGGTTGTAAACCAGGGAAATCTTGTGGGCGAACTGCTTGTCCAACCCGCTCGGGTTGCCGCCCGACTTGTAGAGCGGTTCCGGATGCGCCGTCCAGTGCTGCAGGTCGCGCGAAAACGCGGCCATGATGTGAACCCCGTCCTTGCCCATGCCGAAGTAAAACATCACCCAGTGGTCGCCGTCGCGGAAGACTTTCCCGTCGGCACACATGCGGCAGTCATAAGAACCGGGGGGCCGATTATCCAAGACAGGGTTATTCTCGTAGCGTTTCCAGTCAAGAAGGTTTGTTGACGTGGCAAGCCCTATCCTTTCACGGTAACCGCCGATGAGCTGCTTGGCATTGTAGAAATTATAATAGCGCCCCTCGTGTTCAACCAGCCAAGGCTGATAGATACATTCCTTTTCCCACGCGCCGCAGTCGGAATCTTGGACCGCCAGGATCGGCTTGTCATCGGCCCGCGTCCATGCCAAACCGTCATCGCTGTTCGCCACCCCTTCGTAGCCGGGATCTGCTTCATAGCCGGTCTGTTTTGCATAGCAGCCGTAGAGCGTCCAAAACTTGCCATCGCGCTTCTTCAGGATGCGCGGCGCCTTGATGTCGTAGGACTCGTAAAGATAGGCACCGACCACGCAGCCGCCGAAGTCGAACTCGCCCGGCTTGCCGAAGCCCATGGCCAGGCGCGGGTTCGTCCACTTGACGAGGTCCGTGCTTTCGGCGACGAACGAGTTGTAGCCCTTGCCGTTGAAGCCGATGAAGCTCATGAACCACTTCTCCGGATTGCCGGGCAGTTGATAGACGCACGGGACGTCCGGGTTATGGAACTTCTCGTGCCCCGGGATGTTCGGATTGGCCGGGATGACGTGCTCGGGCTGGTAGTGCCAGCTGCGATACGGCGCGGACCACTTGTCCAGCGTCTCCCGGTCAATCTCCTGAGTCGCTGTCGCCTCGGCGGCGTGCAGCGCCGCCAGCGGCGACAGCAGCAGGGCCGCGAGGGTGAGGGTTGTTGCTCTATTTTTCATTTCACCTTCAGCTCCACGATGCGGACGCTCCCCGGCGGCACCCGTACCTTAACGGTGTTGTCTGTCACGGTGACATCCTTATCCTCGACCCACTCCCGCACGGTGGCGAGCTGGCCGTGGCGGGGACGGAGGGTGACCGTCGGCGAGATCGCCGCATTGAAGAGGACCGGCCCTACCTGCTCCTTCCACGCGCCCTTGTTCTCCAGCAGCCCCACGACCCACCCGGTCGGAGTCCGGTTCAGAGTATACTCGATGTCGCCTTTGACTTCGACCGGCAGATAGAGCCGGGTCAGCCGGTCAAGGAGATCCCTCGCGGCGGCGGGATCGCGGGTGAACTCCTCCACCCAGACCCGTCCGGCCTGGCGGAATGTCTCAATGCCGGCTCCGAGCTGGCTGGCCAGCCGCTGGTTGAGAACCAAATGCCCGCCGCCCTTGAGGTAATCCAGAAGGCATTGGCGGAACGGCGGATCAAGCTGGTGGTCGCCGAGCAGGACGGCCGCCGGATAGAGCCGCAACAGGTCGGGTTTGACGGTGCTCAGCAGCAGGTCGAAGCTCTCGCCGAAGGGAGAGTTGACCATCATCCGGGACTCGCTCAGAGGGTCCTTCCCGTAAATGATGCTCTTGGGATAGACCTCGTCCAGGAAGCGCCCGATCTCGCTGTCGCCCGGTGTCGGCTCCAGCCGCCACCAAGGGACGATCACCCGGTTATTCGGCTCGATGCTGAAACCCGCATAATGATCCATAAGCAAGGCAATCGGCGTGTAGGGGATGCCGATGTCAGGGAGCCGGTGGGTGACGGCGAGGAATTCCTTGGCCCGCTCACCCGTTGGCGAGAGCTTGAAGCGGAGATCCTCCGGCGCATCCCTGGGGATTGAGTCGCCGGCATAATGGGGCTTGCCCCTCAACTCGGGCGGACGATGGAAGAAGGTCAACTGGCACGCCTCGGGAATTGTGTAAAGGCAGCCGCCCAGCCAGCTCAGATACCAGGTGCGGGCCTGAAACCAGGAGGAATGCCCGCCGCGCGGGACGTCCTCGCCCTCGCCATGCTCGTAGATGGTAATTCCGCCATACCACGGGGAGGAGTCGGTGGTATAGGGAATTCCCCATTGCCTGCCAGCGCCGCGCAAGAGCGCCATGCGCGCCTGCACGCAGGGGCTGCCGGCGCCGAACTCGGTCATGAGCATATCCGCCCCCCACTCGGCGGCGTAAGGCTCCAGCCAGCCGTGGCCGGTGAGGGACATGAAGGTCTTCCCGGCGGCTTTGGCCGGAAGCAGGTGCGAGAGGAAATACTGCCGCCGCGACTGGTAGCAGTCAAACTTGGTTTCCCCGTCCAGGGAACTGTGGTAGTCCCATTCGTACACACCGTCCTGCTTGGACTCGTCGGCCAGAGAGCAATTCGGCCACTCCCAAAGGAGATCGACCAGCCCTTGGGCTTTGGCTTCCACGGCGAAGCGGGCGTAGCGGCCTCCGGGGTGATGTTGGTCAACCGCGCCATAGCAGTGGAAAAAGAAACGCCGCCCGTCCACCGGGACGGGGTTCCAGGCGCTCTCGGCCAGCCTCTGGTAATCCGACGGAAGCGGCGGGGACAGCGGCGGCGACAACTTGACCTCCCGGTCCGCCCATAGCTCGATCAGGGAGACCATGGCCGGCCACCCGTTCCGGTTGGCGACGCGCAACTCGAGTTTCCCCTTTTCCATCACTTCCGAAGGCAGCTCAAACTCCAAAAGCCTCGCCTCTTTTGCGGGAAAAGTCTCCGAGAATTCCTCGCGCGCTTTGACCGGCACCTTCAGCACATAGAGAAACGACCGGTTGGCCATGACATTAAACCACCCCTTTTGCGGCGGCAGGCCGATGCGCAGCCGGTAGCGGGCCTGGGGATCAAGCCCTTCGAACTGGTAGACGACAGCCCGGTCCCAGTTGTCGGCCATATTGCACGTCCGATAGGGCGAGGCTGGCGCTTGAGGATCAGCTTTCAACTCGTGGTCACTGCCACGGAACTTGTGAGGCTGGGATCCCGGACTTCCGCACGCTTCCCGGGCCACCAACCGGTATCCCTCGGGCAAAGGAGCGGCGTTCGGATCGAGTTCGCGGGCGACCATGACGGGAGGACAGGCGGGTGCATGAGGTGCCGAAGCCGAGGCCTGCGCAGCGGCAGCCTGTAGCGCCGCTGCAGACAATAGGGCGAAAGCATAGATAACGACTGTTTTCATTCCGACTTCTGACTCCTGGATTCTGACTCCTACAGCGTTTTTGCTTAACGTTTAGCCGTTTCTGGTAGGGACGCATCCCCGAGGCGTCCGCGGCGGTTTCGAAAAGCCCGCCCTACCTGACATCGGACAACGGCTATCCTTAAACTCAATACGCTCTAGTGTTTCCCCGCCATACGTTCGCCCGGCTTGTCGCCCAAAAAGCAGAGATCCCATGTGTCCTGCCATTTGATTTTGAATCCCCCGCCCGTGAACGTCATCGGCAGCCAGGCGTACCGGCCGTCAATGGCGTTGTCCGGCCGCCAGATATCGAACAGCGCGATGAACGCATCCTCCTTGCCTTGGACCGGCAGGATGAAGGTGCTCTGTCCGCCGAAGGTCTTGTCCGGACCGAGCCCGTTCGCCGGGTTCGTGCCCTCGCACGGATTGCCGAGTTCCGTCCAGGGTCCCCAGATCGAATCGGCCACGGCCGAGCGAGCCGCGTTGGGCGTCCAACCGGTACAGCCCGAGGCGAGGAGATAGTATTTGCCTTTGCGCTTGCAGATCGCCGGCGCCTCCATCCAGCGGTGCTCGAAAACGCGGACATACTTTCCGGAATAGCCCAGGTAATCGTCGGTCAGCTCCGCGATGTGCAGCGTCGAATTGTGCTCGGAGGCGTAGATCTGATAGGCCTTTCCATCGTCGTCCACAAAGAGCGTCATGTCGCGCGACATCTGGCCGCCTTCGACGTGCGCGCCGAGAATATTGTATTGTTTTGTTTTTTCGTCTGGCCCGCCCGGGAACTGATCGCCCGCGGCCCGGGCCGCCGCAATGGCTTCGGGCGACTTCTGCTCCGGCCGCACGTTGAGCGGCCACTGCCCTACGTTGGGCCGGAGACTGCGCACAAAGGAGTAGGGACCCGCCGGCCGGTCCGCCACCGCGATCCCGGTGCGGGCCGCGCCGTACCCCAGCCCTTTCAACTCCAGGTGGAAGTACATCACGAACTTTCCGGTCTTCGGATTGCGGATCACTTTCGGCCGCTCCAGAATGCAGCCCTTGGCGATGTCGGAATCCGGATCATCGGAGACCCACAGGGCGACGCCTTCGCCCGTCCAGTGATAGAGGTCTTGCGACGAATAGCTGCGGACGCCCACATGCGCGACATTGCCGGCCTCGCCCTCGATCTTGTGTTCGCCGAACCAGTAGTAGGTGCCTTCGTGGTACAGGATTCCGCCCCCGTGCGCGTTGATGGGCATCCCCCGGTCATCCAGCCAGAGCTGGCCCGGATGAAAGGCTTCGTCGCGCGCGGCAGGCTGTTCCGCAACGGCGGCCATGGCCGAAAGCGTGAACAGAACTATGGTGCTTAATCCTTTTATCACGTAATACATCCCTAACCCTACATAACCGGAACCAACATCTCGTCCATAACTTCAGCGGTAGGGACGCCTCCCCGAGGCGTCCGCGGCGGTTTCGGGAATATCCCGTATCTTGGATCGCCCAATCGCAGATTGGGAGCGAAGCGTCAACCCGCCCTACCCAAGTTACCCGTAACGTTCATTCCTGCTCCGCTGCGCGGCGGGCTTGCTTATAACTTGAGCGTTGAAAGTTGAGCGCTGAGCGTTGACCGTTTGCTTGAACTCTCAACTATCAACTCTCAACGTTCAACGCTCAACTCTCATTTTAAGAAGTTACCCCGTCGCTTGTTCCCGGCCCTCGGGCGGGGCCTCATAGACAATGTCAAAAGACCCGTATCAGCGTCCCCTTGGGCGGCGCGCCGTCGGTCGGCAGGAAGTACCCCGAACCGTCCAACGCTGTCGGCAGTTGGATTTTGCTGACCGGCTTGTTGATCGTCTGAAGCACGCCGTCGACATACAGCCGGTGGATCGTCGTGGTGCCCGAATCGAGCTGGACTTTCGCCCCGGCGCTGGCCGCGATGTACACATCCGTTGCGGCTGAGACCGCTAGGTTATGCGTCAGACGCAACACACCATTCGATACCGCCGTCACGCCCGCATACGTGTTCGTGCCCGTGAGCGTCAGCGTGCCCGCCCCGATCTTCGTGAGCCCGCCTGTGCCCGCGTTGGCCACAGGGATGGTCACGCTGAAGCCGGCCGTGTCGATCACGCCGCCGGCGCCGTTGAAAAAGTTGGTGCCGGGGCCGTAAAGGATGTTGCCGCTGGCCTTGGCGTGCAAGGTTCCGCCGGCCGTAAAGACCGTCCGCGCGCTGGCGACGCTCAAGTTGATGCCGGAATTCGCATACACATCGCCGCCGGCAAGATTCAAACTGGAGTTGACACCGCCGAGGGTCACAGTGTTGACGTTTGTCAACACGCCGCCGCCCGTCACGGTCATCCAGTTGCCGGTGGCGCCGGCATTGTTGCCGATGGCCAGCGTGTTGTTGCCGAGATTCCAGAGCGCGTTGGTGGTGCCGAAAAGGCCGCCCAGGGTGACGCTATTGTTGTTGGCACCGGCGACGTTGCCGATGGAGGCGGCGGCACCGAAGAACTGCCCGCCATTGGTGATGACCATGCTGCCCGACCCGCCGGTTCTGCCGCCAAGATACAACCCTCCGGTATTGGTGACTACGCCGCCGCTCGTGACGGTCAGTACATTGTTGGTGCTGTTGTTGCCGCCGCCACCCGACCATCCGCTAATGTCGATTTCACTGGCTCCCATATTCAACACCGAGCCGGGATCGGTCACGGTGACGAAGTTATTGTTGGCCCCGCTCTGGTAGCCGATGTCGAGTATAGCTCCGCTGACGAAGAAGGCCTGTCCGCCATTGGTAATGCTGATGCCGCTCCCCGACGCGCCGGTGACGTAGCCGATAAACGCACTGCCGAGATTGGTGGCCACGCCGCCGCTGGTGACGATCAGCACATTGCCGGTGCTGGAACCACCATCACTGAAACGGATTTCCTGACCATTGGCATTCCACAACGAGCCGGTGCCGGTCACGGTGATGAAGTTGTTGTTGGCCCCGGTGGCTGTCCCGATTGTGCTTCGACCGGTTTGTCCCACGAACTTCCCGCCATTGGTGATCACAAGGCCGTTCCCCGAGTTGTTGGCGTTGTAGCCGAGAAAGAACCACGCGGTATTGGTGGCCACGCCGCCGCTGGTGACGGTCATCACATTGCCGTTGCCCCCCCAATCGATTTCCTGACCGCCGCCATAAAACGTCGAACCGGTGCCGGTCACGATGACGTTGTTGCTGCTGGCACCGTTGAAACCGATCCACATTTTAGCGCCGGCCCGGTAAACCGACCCGCCATTGGTGATCACCAGGGAATTACCCACCCAACCCGAGTTGTAACCGACGAGCAACCCCCCCGAGTTGGTGAACACCCCGCCGCTGACGACAACCTGGTCGTTGTTGGCGCCGTAACCGATGTCCACTTCGTTGGCTCCGCCATTGAACACCGAGTTGGTTCCTATGAACGTCGTGGCGCTCGAGCCATTCCAATACGTCCGCCCGCTAAAGTTGATGGCCCCGCCGTTGGTGATGGTCGTGGTGCTGCTATTGCCAAAGGTCGCGCTGGACAAGTACGCCTGGCCGGCAACAGTGAGCGCGGAGCCGACACCGCCCATGGAAAGCGAGCCATTGGTCAGCACGCCGCCACTCGTTACAGTCACCCAGTTGCCCGTGGCCGCGGCGTTGCCACCGATGGTCAGCGCGTTGGCGCCGAGATTCCAAAGCGCGTTGGTGGTGCCGAATAGGCCGCCGAGGGTCACGTAGTTGCTGTTCGCCCCGGCGGCGTTGCCGAGAGTTGTGGCGGCGCTGAAGACCTGCCCGCCAGTGGTGATGACAAGGCCGTTCCCCGAATTGTTGGCGGTGTAGCCAAGAAAGCCCCCCCCGGTATTGGTGACCACGCCGCCGCTGCTGACGGCCATCACATTGCCGTTGCCCTGCCAGTCAATTTCCTGACCGCCGCCATAGAACGCCGAACCGGTGCCGGTCACGGTGACAGTGTTGCTGCTGGCCCCGGCGTATCCGATATACATTTTACTGCCGGCCCGGTAAACCGACCCGCCATTGGTGATCACCAGGGCATTGCCCACGGAACCACCAGCGTAACCGACGAGCAACCCCCCCGAGTTGGTGAACACCCCGCCGCTGACGACAACCTGGTTGCCGCTCTGGCTGCCGCCGGCACTGATGTCCACTTCGTTGGCGCCGCCATTGAATACCGAGTTGGAGCCGATGAGCGCCGTGGCGCTTGAGCCATTCCAGTATGTCCGCCCGCCAAAGGCGATGGCCGCGCCGTTGGTGAGGGTCAGGGTCGTGCTGCCGTTAAAAGTGCCGGTCCCCGAAACAGTGTTGGTGCTGCCATTGAGCGCCAACTGCCCCGCGCTGAGCGTGAGGCTGGAGAAGGTGTTCGCGGCGGACGTTCCGGACAGCGTCAGCGTGCCTGCGCCGGACTTGGTGAGAGCGGCGGAGCCGGCAACGGTCGAGCTGATCGCGGCATTAAGGCCGGCACCGAGCGAGATCGCTGACGGGGTGCTGAGCGTCAGCGTGTTGTTCTGGATGGTGAAGCCGGTGGTGTTGAAGGTGAGGTTGTTCGCAGTGACCCCGCCCGCGCCGATGCTGACCGTGCCGGCAGTGCTTTCGAACACGGCACTGTTCCCGTTGGTCCACACCGCAGTGTACGGACCTGAACTGGCTGAGGCCCACGGGGTGGCTCCGTCAGCCCATGTGAAACTTCCGGTCGCGTATTGCGTCGCCGCCTGTATACTCCCAACCGCCAGCGCAATGAGCGCCAGCATTGTCATCACTCGTAGTGTTCTCATTATTTTCTTTCCTTGCTTTAGTTCATCAAAAGACCCGTATCAGCGTCCCCTTGATCGTCCCGTCGGTCGGCAGGAAATACCCCGAACCGTCCAATGCTGTCGGCAGTTGGATCTTGCTGACCGGCTTGTTTTTCTGCTGGAGTACCCCGTCAACATACAGCCGGTGGATCGTCGTGGTGCCCGAATCGAGCTGGACTTTCGCCCCGGCGCTGGCAGCGATGTACACATCCGTGGCGGCTGAGACCGCTAGGTTATGCGTCAGACGCAACACACCATTCGATACCGCCGTCGCCCCGCTGTACGTGTTCGTGCCCGTGAGCGTCAGCGTGCCCGCACCGACCTTGGTCAAAGCAAATCCGCCGGAGACAACGGCGTTGATCGTGATGTTCCCGGAGCCGCCGATGCTGCTGTTAGATCCGAGTGCCACGGAAGAAAGAGTTACCGTTCCCGGAGTCGCGTTACCACTGCCAAACGTGTAAGTCGGCGTCCCCGTGTAGCCCGAACCGGCCGCTGTCATTTTGATGCCGCCGACGGTGAAATTGTTTGCGTTGCCAGAAACGGTCAATGTGCCGGCTCCACTTGCGCTAGCCAACTTGCTCAAACCGGTCGGGGCAGTGGTATAACCGGCACCGGCATTCGTAATGATGACGCCGGTGATTGCACCCGCATTGACGCTACTGACATAGCCTATTGCACCACTTCCGCCACCGCCGGTCACCGACACAGTATCATTAACCGCCCACCCCGTGCCGCCGCCGGTGATACTTGTTATCGAAGCCGTCGTCAGCCCCAAATAAGCCGTCGCAGAGGCGCCGGAACCCGTGCCGCTGATGGCGACCGTCGGAGCGGAGCTGTAGCCGCTGCCCGTTGTCTCGCCAGGCAACTGCGCCCCGGCGATGCCGCTGCCAATGCTGGTGGCGGTGCCGGAACTGTTGATCAACGCGCCGTTGCCGCTCGTGCCGGTGCCGTTGATGGTGAAGGGTTCGTTGATCAGGGTCATGCCATTCACATCAAGAGTAGAGCCACTGTTGAGGGTCGTGGCCCCCGTCGTGGTGGTTTGGATGCCGCCGAAACCGAGAGCGTTGGCGTTACCCAGTATGAGCGTGCCGGCGTTGTTCGTCATGGCACCGGTGTACGTGTTCGCGCCGTTAAGCGTCAGCGTCCCCGCGCCGGCCTTGGTGAGGGCAAAGGCGCCGGTGATGGGACTGACCACCGTCAGCGTGTTGTTGCTGACTGTGATTGTCGGGTTTGCGTTGAGACCGATGGTCCCGCCGCTCACGGTAAAACTGCCGCCGGAGCCCAGATAAGTGAAACTGCCGTAAACTAGAAGCCAATAACCGCCGCGCATGGTCATGGTACTCAGGGTGGCACTCGTGTTGTCCAGCGTGCCACTGCCGATCTGAGGGTTGCTAAAGCCGGCATCCCATGTAACTCCATTTAGATTGAGTCGGCCACCACTCAAATAAAGGCCCCCGTAGGAGTTGGCGTTGACATTGACGACACCGTCCCTCGCATGAAAACTCCATCCTCCACTCATATTGGTGTAACCACCGTTCATCGTCAATGTGCCCGCACCGGTTTTCATCAAATTACCCATGCCGCTGTTGGTGAGAGCGCCGCCAAAGGTCAACGTGCCGGCAGTGACGTTGACGTAGGGAGAGGTGTAGGTCACAATGCCCTTGCCGAAGTTGAGGTCGCTGGTGCCGGTGAACGTGATACCGGGCCATCCGGCGCTAATGGTGATCGGATTGTTGTTGGCATTGGTGATCGGACCGCCGCTGGTGTTGTTAATCGCCACGCTGTTCAAGAGGGTGAAGGTCCCCGTACCAAGGGCATTGGTGCTGTTGATGTTCAAGGTGCCGGCGCTCAACGTCACGCCGCCGCTCAAGGTGTTCGAGCCGGAGAGCGTCAGCGTACCCGCGCCCGCCTTGGTCATGCCTGCCGTGCCGGCCAGAGTAGCGCTGATGGTTGCGGCCTTGCTGGTGCCCAGCGTGTTGACCGTGATGGTGGGCGATGTGCCGCCCAGGGTCAGGGTGGAGGAAGACGGTGTGCCGGCGCTTAATATCCAGTTGGCGGCGCTCGACGTCGTCGTGTCGCCAAAGATCAGCGCGTTGATGCTCTGATCGCCGTCCAGCGTGACGGTCGAGTCCGCCGTGATGTCCAAGGTGTTGAAATCGGCGGTGTCCGTCGCGCCCGGCAGCGCGCCGCTGCTCCAGGGCGGATTGGCCGCAGTTGCCCAACTGCCCGAGGCATTGCCGCTGACCAGCTTGTTCCACGTGTTTGTCGCCGCCTGCGCACGCCCTGCCGCCAGCGCAATGAGCGCCAGCACGGACATCACTCGCATGATTCTCATTATTTTCTCTCCTTGCTTTCGCTTGTCACAAAACCCTTATCAGCGTGCCTTTGGGCGGGATGTTCAGCCAAACGGCAGCCCCCACTTTGGTCAGCTTGACGCCCTTCGATGCCCCGCCGACGAGGACAAAGTCGCCCGACAGCGAACCGCCCGTGGACTCGACCACGATCTGGCTCAGGCCGCGCGTCTGGTCGCCGCTGAGCACCAGTTGCACGGCACTGCCGATGGTCACGTTACCGCTGACGGAAATTTTATCCGCTGTTCCGGCTGCCACGTCCACCGCCAAACAACTGTTGTTCTGGAACGTGAGCGTCCCTCCCAGACTCGCCTGCCCCACGCCGTCCTTCACGCCTGCGCTGAGCACCGCGTTCGAGGCGACCGTCACCGCCGTGTTCCCCAGCGAGCCGCTTACGCAGAGGGTTCCGTTGGACACTCCCGTCGCGCCCGTGTACATGTTCGTGCCCGACAGAGCCAGCGTGCCCGCGCCGGACTTGGTCAGCGCCAGCACGCGGCTCGCGCCGTTGCTGATCACGCCGGCATACGTCGTGTTCACGGACTGCGCCACGGTCAGCGTAGTGGTGCCAGATCCCGCCTGATCGGTTATGGCCCCTCCCGTGCCGCTCAGGCCGCCGATGGTGGGACTGTAGGCGTTGAGTTCCAAACGGGTGTTCGGATAAAGCGTCACCCCGCCGCTCCCCAGCGCCCCCGCATTGCCCAGCCGCACTACCGCGTAGTTGGTCAGGACCGTGCCGCCGGAATAGGTGTTGGCCGCGGTGAGCCCGATCGCGTAGCCGTTGATGTTGGCGCCGCCTGAAATGCTGTTGAGCGCCAGGGCGCCCGTACCCAGGTTGATACCGCCGCTAAAGTCGGTCTTATACTGGGAGCCGTTCATATACAGCTCCAGGTTCTTGTTCGCGGCGGTGATCGCACTCACACTGCAGTTTGCTGAAAACGTGATCCGGGAATCGGCCAACAGCGTGATCGGTCCGTTAATGCTCTGATTGTTCCCGAAAGTCAAGGCGCCGGAGGTGCCGATTCCGCTGCCGCTGAGATAGAGCGCGTTCGTCACGGCGATGTATTTGTAAGCGCCATCGATAGCCAAGACGGCCCCGGGCGAAACCGTGATGGAGCCGGGGGTTTTCAGGAGCGCGCCACCTCCGTAAGCGGCTAGCGTTCCGGCCCCAACGATGACCGGGCCGCTGAAGACGTTGTTCGTGCTGGTCAGCGTCAGCGTGCCCGCGCCGTCCTTGTAGAAGCCCTGGGTGCCCGTCAAGGCGCAGTCGATTTGGGCCGTGTTGTTGCTCACGGTGACAACCGGCTGACCCAGGCTCGCCGCCAAGGTCAGCGCGGAGTTGGTGAGGTACCAGTTGTGGCTCGCCGTGGTGTCCGCGAAACGCAGGGTGCCGACTGTGCGGGCTGCATCGTTGTTCACGTATGAAGCGGCGGTGATGTTGAGCGTGCTGAAGTCCGCCACCGTATCCGTGGCATTGGGCACGCCGCCCGACCAGTTGGCGTCGGTTCCCCAAGCGCCGCTGGCGTTGCCGCTCACCAGGTTTGTCCACGTGCTCAACGGCTGGCTGACCGTCGGCACCGCCGTGACGACGAGTTCGAGCCGCTTGGCCCCGGTATTGTTGTTCAGCGTGCCAGACACGCCCGAAGGCAGGCCGGTCAGATTGAGCGAGCCTGAGCCAATCAAACTGCCGGTGTAGCCGACCAGCGGGTAGGTGCCTGCAGCCGGCCAGTAGCCGTTACGCACGCTGACACTCACGCTGGCGTTATTGGTCAGGTCGCCGTTGACCTGAAAAGGCGGCACCGCAGTCGAGACCCGCAACGTGGTCATGTCGAAAGCGAGCCCCGGAGTGCCGCTCGCATACGTCAAGCCGGCGCATGTCCATTGGCCGTTGTAGGCCAGAGCCTGCACCCCGTTGGTCGCGCCGTCCGCCACGTTGACGGAGCTGTTGTAGCAGGAGCCGCCCGTGCCTCCCAGCAAGGTTCCGCCGCTGACAGTGAGCGACCCGATGTAGGCACTGATTCCGGTGAGCGTCAGCGTGCCAACGCCCGCTTTGACGAAACGGCCTGAACCCTGGATCGTGGAAATGCCCAGCGTCATGACACCTGTATTGTTGACGGCCAGCACCGCCGCGTTGGAGACCGTCCCGCTGCCCAGCGACCCGCCATCGCCGATTTGCAAGATGCCCGCACTGATGATCGTGCCGCCGCTGTAGCTGTTCGCGCCCGTGATCGTCAGCGTGTTGGTGGCGGTTTTGACCAATACACCCGCGCCACTCATAATGCCCGAATACGTGTTGTTGCTGGTGCAATTGAAAGTCACGGGGCCATTGGCATTGGCAACGATCCGGGTCGCACTGGCCGTGCCGCCCGGGCCGTTAGTGCCGAAGGAGACTGGCCGGTTCGCCGTCAGCGTCCCGCCCAGCGTGCTGTTTCCGAGGATATAGCCATTCACGCCATTGCCGTCGTAGGTGAAACTGCCGGAGCCGGTCAGGTTGTTGTAGTAAAAAGTTCCAGCCTGGGCGGAGGCGAGCGAAACGGTGAGACCGGACGCGATGTCGAGGGTGGGTGCGTACGCCGCCGCGCCGCCGATAAACCACGTTGACCCGCCGCTAATAATGTGTATTATCGTCCCGGCGGCGAGGGATGAGATCACCGGCGTCCCGCTGGTGCCAAGGGTAATATCGCCTTTGACATTGGGGTTGCCCGTAACCGGGGTGGCCAGGACCAGGCCAGCGGTGCCAGCGTTGATCTGGCCGCCGATGGCGGCGGCGTTGGTGAAGGTGACCTTGCCGAGGCCGTTGTTGTTGATGAAGGGATAATTCCCCGAGTCGCCCGCGACCGACGAATTGGCGAGTGTGGCCGTATTGTTGAAGTTCAGGTTCAGTGTCAGGCCATTGCCAATGATCAAAGCCCCTGTGCCGGCAGTCGCGGTGGCTGTAGTCCCGTCGCCGATTTGCAGCGTGCCTGCCAAGTTGGTCATCGCGCCGCTAAAGGTGTTTGTGCCCGTTAGGATAAGCGTGCCTGCACCTGCCTTGGTCAGGCCCGCCGTGCCGGCCAGGACGGCGCTGATGGTCGCAGCCTTGCCATTGCCTAGCGCGTTGACCGTGATGGTGGGCGCTGTGCCGCCCAGGGTCAGGGTGGAGGTGGACGGGCTACCGCCACTCAGAATCCAATTGGCGGCGCTCGACGTCGTCGTGTCGCCGAAGATCAGCGCGTTGATGCTCTGATTGCCGTCCAGCGTGACGGTCGAGTCCGCCGTGATATCCAAGGTGTTAAAACTGGCGGTGTCCGTCGCGCCCGGCAACGTGCCGCTGCTCCAAGGCGGATTGGCCGCAGTTGCCCAACTGCCCGAGGCATTGCCGCTGACCAGCTTGTTCCACGTGTTTGTCGCCGCCTGCGCACGCCCAATCGCCAGCGCAATGAGCGCCAGCACGGTCATCGCTCGCATGATTCTCATTATTTTCTCTCCTTTTCACGCATGATGCGCCACTATTTAACCAACATCCGAAACCACGGTCTGTAGCTTTAATAGCTACACGATGGGAGCTAATCATCATCATCCAACTTCGTGCTCTTCGTGTTGAAAAACCATCTCTATTGGACGATGTAACGGAAGAACTTGGCCTTTTCTGACGGGTTCACGGACACGCTGTTCGTGAGCACGTGCCCCGTCCCTGCGGTGGTGCTGACCGGCGTCCAGACGACCACCGGCTGCAGATTGGTGGTTGACTCCAGCCGGTAGGTGAAGCCCGCAAGGGTGGCCGTCCGCAGGAGGAGGGTGCCTCCGGTGCCGTCGAAATCGGCCGACAGGATCGTCGGCGTGGGGACGGTCGTGAACGTGAGCGCGTCGCTCCACGCTTCGCCCGCCGCGTTCGACGCGCGGAACCGGAAGGAGTAGACGGCTCCCGAGACGAGACCGGTGAGCGCTTGCGTGACGTTGGTGAAGTTGCCGCTGTAGTTGGTGTAGAGCGTCACCTGATTTGTCCAATTGCCCGCGCTCGTCCCGCCGTCGCTCAGGCCCCAGAAAAGCTGGACGGTCGTCGGGGTGAGCCCGGCGGAAACGAGCGTGCCGGAGCAGGTGGCGTTGGTTGCGCCGACGCTGGCTGAACCTGTCGACTGGATCTCCGGCTGTTCCACGGCCCAGCCGTTGGTGCCGGGCATCCAGAACGCGCCTGCATATTCGTAGGCCCCGAGGTCGGGCTTGACGCCGACATAGCCGTCGGTGACGCCGGCGATCACAGAGCCGGCGTTGATCGCGGCGGCGCCTGCCTTGAGGCGGAAGTCATTCGCTGCCCAATCCACAAGCTGGGCCTGCGGCGAACTGGTCAGGGAGAGGTTATTGGTCAGGGCTTCGGGATACGCGCTGCTCGTCCAGCCCGTCCAGCCGGTCTTGTAGGGCCCGGCCCATTTGTAATCGTGCGAATCGAAGTTGTCGCACTTGAACAGAGTGTTGTTAAAGCAGCACATATACCGGTTGGGCCAGTTGAGGCGGATCCCGTTGTCGCCGGAATTGTTCCAGCAGACATTGTGGTCCACGAGGAAGTTCTCGCAGTAGCGGTCGAAATAGATGAGCGGACTCCGGTAGTCCCCGTTGGGGTTGTAATTGTCATGAAGCCAGTTGTAGGCGATGCGCGTATGCACGCCGCTGGCGTCCTGCCCATCCACGCTGATCGCGTAAATGACACCGGCATCTGTGCAGAGTTTGCTCGCGTTGTAGAGGTGGTTATACATAATCGACAACCCGGAACCGAAGGGGCGCAGCACATCGCGCCCGGTGTCGTGCATGGTGTTGAAGGTGATGGTGTCGTCGGAGCCGCTGTAAACGAATAAAGAAGAGGCATAAGTGCCGGAATAATCCGTATTGTAGATGTGGCTGCGCGTGACCAGATGGCCGGTGCCGGTGAGGGTCACGCCCGAGCCGGAGGTATCGTGGACGGTGCAGCCGCTCACGGTATTGCTGGTTCCGCTGACGTAAATGCCGCGTCCCCAGTCGGTGTCACCGCCGGGGTTGTTGTTGGCATTTGCCCAGGTCATGAAGTGGCTGAGGTAGCCTGCGTCGACATTGGTCAGCACATTTCCGGCCCCGGACATCCGGATGGCCCCGGCGCGCGTCGTGAGTCCGCGCACGGTGACGTAATTGCAGTTGTTGAAGTCCACGCACCAGGTGCGGCGCTTCAGTTCGACGAGGTGCGTGGCGGGGTTGGCGCTTCCGGCGATGCGCAGATACAGCGTGTGCGGCGCAGCGGCGTTGGTCTGCACAACCCATTCGCCATCCGCGTCAAGCAGGTTCAGCGTGCCGTAGACAAAGCCGATGCCGGTATCGCTGGCGGTGCCGTCGTTATAATTATCGGGCCACCAGAAAATGGAGACCGCGTTTGTGTTTACGTAGAGGTAATTGCCTGAACTATTGGTGATGGCCGCCGTCTGCCACGCCCACCCCGCCGAGCCGGCCGTGCCGGTACGGCTGCCGACACGGCCGCAGAAACGGGCTCCGGTATAGAAGCCGTTTGCCTTGCCGCTGTAGCTGGAGGAGTTGATCCGGCCGCCCAGGTAAACCGTCACGCCGTTCGTCGGCGGGCTCAGCAGGCTGTTGGCCGTTGTCCAGTTCGGAAACTGCGCCTCGTGCTGCATCACGCCGTCCACAAAGACTTGGTTGTAGCCCGCGCCCAGGTCCCAGCCGACGCTGTTGGTGTAGATGCCGTTGGAGGTCAGTGTCCAGGCGTTCGTGAGCGCGTCGCAGCCGGAAAGAACAACGGTTTCATTGTTATAGGCCGCGATCGTGATCGGCGCGGCGGCCGTGCCCGAGCACGCAGGCGCCAGCGTCTCGCGATAGGTTCCCGCCCGCAGGTAGAGCGTGCAGCCGGGGCCGAGCAGGGACAGCGCGGCGGCCACGGTGCGCAGCGGCGCGGCGAGCGTGCCCGGATTCGTGTCCGATCCCTCCGGCGCGACGAAGAGCGACGTGCCGGCCACAAGCGAGAGCACGCCGGAGGCCTCGGTGAAGGTCCATGTCTTCAGGGGTGTCGCCTTGGTCCAGACGTTGGCGCTCTGCGACCAGCCGCTTCCGGCAACGGCAAAGCTGCTCCCATAGGTCACGGAGCCCAGTCGCGCGACATCGACCAGCGTCCAGGTCCGGTTGCTGACGGTCACGGCGGAGGTGTCGATCGTGAAGGAGCCGTTCAGCGTGACCGCGCCCGTGCCGGTGACCAGGTTGTTCGTGGAATTGGAGATGGCGAAGCACAGCCCGCCATTGGTGGCCAGGACCAGCGTGCCGCCATTGACGAAGGTGCTTCCGGTGTAGGTGTTGGTGCCGGAGAGCGTCAGCGTGCCGCCTCCAAGCTTGGTCAGGCCGCCTTTACCGGTGAGGCTGCCGTTGAGGGTGAGACCGCTGACCGCGCCGAAGGTCGTGTTGGTGTAGAGTGTGAGGTTATTGTTGAGCGTCGCCGTGGCGCCACTGAAGTTGGTTACCACCGGCAGGATCGCGCCGTTGTTGGTTAAGGCCAGCGCGTTGCCCGCCAGCGTCACCGTACCCGCGCCGAAGGCGAGGCTGTTGAGCACGAACGGGACGGCGGCAAAATCGTTGCTGGCCGTGTAAGCGCCGGTGTTGGCCTTGAAGGTGAGGCTGTAGCCTGAGCTGCCGCCATTCACCGGCGTGGCCGGCGTGCCGGCGCTGTTGGTCCAGTTGGCCGCGCTCCAGCTCTGCACCGACGTGGCCGTGTTCGTCCAGAAGAAGCCGGCTTGCGCCTGAACGCTTTCAGCCGCCAGCACGACAAGCGCCAGAAGCGGCAACAGGCACGCCTTCGCCACCCCCATCCGCGTGCCGGTGTCTTTGTCTTCTGGCCCTTTGACGCGCCTCTTGAGAAAAGCCTTTCCACTCATTTGTGGAATAATCGTAGACTCTTCTACGTCGTCTATCTGTAGCAATAATAGCTACACGGCTGGAAAATGCCCTTAAGGGCTACAAACGGATTTCCCTAGGTTTTCTTACGTTCGTAGTGGCGCCGTGAGGCGCTTCTTGGCCATCATGAGAATTGCTGCGGTGTTGCAATGAGCCTATTTTGGGGATCTTCTTTAATTGTATTGGGCCTATTTTTGGGAGGTTACCCGTGAAATGTAAAAACGTCCTCCTTTCTCGCTCACGCGCGTTCAAGAAGAAAATCAAGCGCGTTCAGTTGGCGGATGCCAGCATAATTGGCAGGCGGGTCATTGTCTAATGTCAGCAGATATTTGGGATGATTATCGGGTATCGCTTCAAGTGGAGCGAGTTCCCTTTTAAGCGTCTTTTCATCTCGAACCGATGCCGCAACCTGATAGTAGGCCATCTCTGAACCATCGATCGTAACAAAGTCGATTTCCGCTGTTCCAACCTTGCCGACAAAAACATGATGTCCTCTGCGAAGCAGTTCAAGATAGATCACATTCTCAAGGATGTGTCCCGTATCACCCGGTTTGTTCCCCAGTAGAAACGGGCGTAAACAAAGGTCAACCATGTAGAATTTCGCGCCCGTCTTCAGGTACTCCTTGCCCTTCACGTCATAACGGTTCGCCCGATAGAGGATAAAGGCGTCGCAAAGCGCTCGGACATAGCCGTCTACGGTGGGAGCTGTCGTCTTGCGGCCAGAGGAGGTCAGCGTGTTGCTGATCCCCTGTATGGAGGTCAGGTTTCCAATATTGTCAAACATGAACCGGACGATGTTTTCTAAGACGGACACATCCTTGGCACCGGTTCTCTGGACAACGTCTTTGAGCAGCACTGTGTTGTACAGACCCGACAAGTAATCCCGGGCGGTTGCCGCGTCGCTGCCGATTTCGGTGACCAGATATGGAAAAGCCCCCTGCTGCAGATAGGCGGAATAGGCCTTTTCGACGCTCGTGCGCTCTCCTACTGCGGTCATATACTCCTGGAACGAAAAGGGAAGCATGGCGATTTCGACATAGCGTCCTGAAAGGAGTGTAGCCAATTCTCCGGAAAGCAGATGCGCGTTGGAACCTGTGATATAAAGATCCACATTCTTCTTCACGTAAAGACTGTCCACCGCCTTTTCGAAATCCCCGATCCGTTGTACTTCGTCCAGAAAGACATAGTTCTTCTTGCCTTGCACCAATTTCGACTCGACGAGCTTATAGAGGGCCTTCCAGTCGGCAATCTCCTGAAAATCTCCCTCTTCAAGGTTGATGGAGATGATCGAGGACGCCGCCACCCCCTCTTTCATCAGTACCGACCGAAACAACTCGAGGATCGTTGATTTCCCGCAACGACGAATGCCGGTAACCACCTTGATCAGATGTTTGTCTTTCAGTCTTTTCAACTTTTCCAAATAGAGAGGTCTGCTAATCATAATCACCCTTTCCACCACGCATGCCCTAAGTGTATCACCAAGATTTCCCGACCGTAAATAAAATAAAGTGTACTTTAGAAACTAATATTTTGTGATAGTTTCTAAAATGCGTTTTAGACACCCAGCCAGGCGTGTTTCTTGCGGCCTCGGTCGCTCTCAGCGGCCTGCACCGCGGTACTTGGCCAGCGCCTCGGCGCGGCTGTTGACGTGGAGCTTCTGATAGATGCGCTGGACGAAGGAAGAGACCGTCCAGTGGCTGATTTCGAGCTGTACGCCGATCTCTTTGTAAACGTAACCCTTGGCAAGAAGATCCAGCACGGCCCGTTCGCGCTCGGTGAGTGCTTCCCCTCCGGCAACAGCCGGCAGGCGCTGAAAGGACTGGACGACTTTGCGGGCGATGCTGCCGGTCATCGGCGAGCCGCCCGCCACAACATCGAGGATCGCCCGGACCAGGTCGTCTTTCCGCACCGGTTTGAGCAGGTAGCCGGAGGCGCCGACCGAGAGCGCCTCGAAAATCGTGTCCGCGTCCTGATGCACGGTCAGCATGATCACGTGCGTTCCGGGCAAACGGGCAGACACCTGCCTCACGCATTCAACGCCATTGATCCCCGGCAGGTTGATGTCCATGAGCACCACGCGCGCGGGACGCAGCGGCAGGCCCTCCACGGCGTTTTCGCCGTTGGCATAGTCGCCGACGCAGACGCACTCCGGCATCCGGGCGACAATCGCCGCCAACTGCCGCCGCACCTGGCCGTCGTCCTCCACAATGGCCACCGTGATCTTTTCGTTCTGTGCGCCTGTCTCCCGATTCATATTCGCCTCACACGTTCACGCGCAGCGTCAGGGTCGTGCCGCGCCCGGGCGCGCTGACGATCTCCAGCGTGCCGCCGATCTCCGCCATTCTTTTGCGCATGTTCGCCAAGCCGTTTCCGCCAAAAACACGCTCCGCAAGCGGTTTCGAGAGGTTGTCCGGATCAAAGCCGCAGCCATCGTCGGCTACCGTGACGGTCAATTCCCGGCCAGCCAACGCGAGGCTAAAGTGTACTGTCCGGGCCGCCGCATGCCGGATCGCGTTGTTCAGCGCCTCCTTTAAAACCAGAAAGAGGTGATGCCGCACCGTGGCGGACATCGGCAAAGCCGGCACCTCGACCGGCAACTCCAGCCTGCACGACACGCCAGCGGCTTGCAGGCTGGACTCGACAAAGTGCCCGACGAAGGCCACGAATTTCTCGGCCGTGTCGTTGGCGGGCGTCACCGCCCAGACGATCTCGTCCGCCGCGCGCGTCAAGGCATACGCGTTCCGGGTCACTTCGGCCATGAGGCTGCGCATCTTTTCCGGCTGGTCCAACTCGCCCTCCATGACCTCGCACTGCATCGCGATCTGCGTCAGGCTCACACCCAGGCCGTCGTGGATGTCGCGGGCAATCCGGCTGCGCTCCACCTCCATCGCATGCGCCCGTTCAGCGCGCAGCCCGACCAGATACCGCCACGCCGCGAACACCAGGCTTGCCGCGGCCGTAGCGATCAGCAGCCAGAACCAGCGCTGCCGGGTGAGCGGCAGGGGAATGCCCAGCTCCACCCGCTGCACCTCGCCGTGCCGGCGGCCGCTGAGCGAGATCTGCCAGACGTTCTCGCCCGCGGGGTTGATCCCCTCCACCGCACATCCGGCCACCTCCTTCATGACCGGGCGGACCCGGCTGTAGATGAACAGGTCGCCTTCCCGCGCGCCGGCATCCGTCAGCTCGATCTGCATGGCCGACCGCAGGGACGTCACCCGCTTGATCTCCGCCGCGCCGCAGTAGATGTGCAGGCCCGACCCGATCAGCACGGGTTTGTCCGGCGACGGCGGCAGTTCCGTGAAACAGAGGTGCTGGGACGCGGACGGCCCCAGGAACGGCGTGGTCCAACTGCCCTCGGCCACCCCCAGATAGCGGTTGTCCCAGAACGACCAGACCGCATAGCGCTTCTTGGGATCCAGCCCGCTGCTGGCGAAGTCGAGCTTCACGGTCTGCTCTTTCGCCAGCGGATTCCACAGCAGCGCCACCGTCCAGCCGCCCCACTCGCGGGTGACGTGTCCGATAAGGCGGGGCCACTCGGGACTCACGCACAGATCCGTCACCTCCGTGCGTTCCCTTGCAGGCGGAGTCATGATCTCGACATTCCGCCAATACGGCTTGAACCGCTCCGCATGCCAGATGTCGGACGTAAAGGCCGCACCGCAGGAGAGTCCGACCATGCTGATCCAGGTCCGGGCCAGAGGCCACCCGCCCACCACTGGGCTGACGTCCTTCAGCTCCGTGGCCATATAGTAGCAGTCATTATCCACCGCAAACCAACGGCCGTTCAGTTGATAGGCTCTGAGCACGAGCTTCATGACGGGCTGTACGCCATCACGCACCGTGGCAGGTCCGGTGCGGCACGCGTCCGCCGCACCCAACGCGGCGCGGTCAGGCCCGTCCCAACAGTTCATGATATACGTGCCCTCCCCGGCCGCACGCCGGATTTCCAAGAGTTCGTTCCGGCGCACCTCGAACGTTGTTTTGTCTTGCCCGGAGGTTTGCTGCAAAACGTCGCGCGTGATTTTCAAGTAGGTGTACCCGGCCCCGACCGCCTGGCGCACAAGAGCAGCGCTTTCCGCGAGCGTATACGAGGGATGGAGCACCTCCAATCTCAGGCCGGGGCGCGCCCCCGCCGCAGCAAAGCTCCGCGCGTAGAACGGCAGGCCGTCAGGGAACTTGTCGTTCGTGTCCCGCGCATCGCCGGGCTGAGGCTCGTAGCCTTTGTCGATCATGATGACGTCGGGCCGCAGGCGCCCGCCGGACGCCCGGACCGCTCCGGCCACATCGAGAACATCCTTGCCGGTCACGTCCTTCTCCAGGGAGTACCAACTGCCCCAGCCGGACAAAGCCCCGTTCTGGGTCCGGGACCCATGGGTCTTGGCCACCCACTTCGTCCAGCGCGTCAGCGCCTTCCCGGGCGGCTCCATGAGAAGCGCCGCCTGCTGGCCCCAGCGGGTCTGGCCGGGCGCCACGTTGACCCAGCTCATGTCGGCGGTCAGGGTCAGGCCCACCCCGTCCTTACCCAAAGCCGTGACACGGGCGTTCATGTAAGCCACGGGCGCCCCCACCGGGCCGAACAGAAAACCGGCTCCGTCTCGGCGGTAGAAACCGCCGTATTCAAAGATCCCAACCGGAGACTCTATCTCGCCAAGCGCAACCAGGACCGGCGTTTTACTGTGTAGGCCCGTGAGCAGCCACTCCGCCGGACTGCCGGAAACTTGGAAAGAGCGGGGCACGTTACCATCCCGCCCGGCTGAAACGCTCGGCTCCATCGTCAGCGGAGTGACATTTTTCAGCAGAACCGGACTGTTCCCGAAGTTCCGGATTCCAGCCTGCAGCAACACAGCCGACACCCCGTGAACCTGCTCGACGCGCCACAGCAGGTCGACCCCTTCCTTTTCAAAGCGAACCGTTGCGAAGCTCACGTCAGCCGGCCCGTAAGGGGTATCTTCCACCATACAGGTGCTCCTTCCGGCCACCGTGCCGGAATCGGATGCAAGCAGATTCGTGACTCCTCCAACCGCGACCGTCGCGGAAAAGCCACACCGGAAGACGCTGATTCCCGGCGCAGAGAGGGTGAGCGTCCGCCCCTCGTCTTCCAATCGGACCGCCACAGTCCCAGCCGGTTCCGTCTGACCATTCGACAAAACGCCGCCACCCGCCCAAGCAAGAGCAGTCACCAGCGCAAACACTCTTCCATTGCAAGACTGTTTCATCGGTTCACACAATTCCAAGATAAGATTAAAGTATCACCAATCGTCCCCGGCAAACAAGACAGGAACCATTACGGTTTCGTTATCATCTTTCGAACGCCAACTTCTCCGCTTATCGCCTCTCTCCCCCAACTCCCGCAATCTCGCACTCACGCACTTCTCTTTCTCTCTCCTTTGTGCATTCGTGTCTTTGTGGTAAAAACGCTCACTCTTCCCACTTCTCCCACACTTCCCAACTCCCATTCGCGGCATTCGCTTGTTTCGCGGTTAAACCTCTCCCTCTCCCAACTCCCGCACGAATGAACGCTCGCACTCACGCACTTCTCTTCTCCCCTCCCAACTAATGCACGAATGAACTAACGCACTAATGAACTTCTCCTCTCCCAACTCCCGCACGAATGAACTCTCGCACTCACGCACTTCTCTTCTCCCCTCCCAACTAATGCACGAATGAACTAACGCACTAATGAACTTCTCCTCTTCCCCTTCCCCCGCCACTTCCCTATACTATGCCCCAATGATTGACGCGTTCATAAAGCGCTGGGAATCCTCTGCGGCCTCGGAGCGGGCCAACTACCAGCTTTTCCTCACGGAGCTGTGCGCCGTGCTGGAGGTCGAGCCGCCCCAGCCCGCCGGCGCGGATGAAGCCCTGAACGCCTACGTCTTCGAAAAGTCCGTCCGCTTCCCCAACCGCGACGGCTCCGTCAGCCTTGGCCGAATCGATCTCTACAAGCGCGGCCACTTCGTGCTGGAGGCCAAGCAGGGCGCGAACGACGGCGACGCCAAAGCCGGCCACGGCGTCCGCGGCTCCGAAGGCTGGGACCAGTCCATGGTCCGCGCCAAGAACCAGGCCGAGCGCTATGTGCGCGCCCTGCCCGCCGCCGAGGGCCGCCCGCCCTTCCTGCTCGTGGCCGATGTCGGCCACGCCGTCGAGATCTACTCGGAGTTCACGCGCACCGGCGGCATCTATATCCCGTTCCCGGACGCCTCCTGCCACCGCGTCCTGATCCGCGACCTCGCCGACTCCGCGCTGCGCGAACGCCTGCGCCTCGTCTGGACCGACCCCGCCAGCCTCGACCCCGCGCTCCGCAGCGCCCGCGTCACCCGCGAGATCTCCGGCAAGCTCGCCGAACTTGCCAAGTCGCTCGAAGCCTCTGGCCACTCGCCCGCCGAAGTGGGCGGCTTCCTCATGCGCTGCATCTTCACCATGTTCGCCGAGGACGTGGACCTCATCCCCAAAATGAGTTTCAGCAACCTGATCGTCTCTCTCCGCGACAACCACCGCGCCTTCAAGACCATCGTCGAGGAACTCTGGAAGACCATGGACAAGGGCGGCATGAGCGTCGCCCTGCGTGCGAAGCTCCTGCGCTTCAACGGCGGCTTCTTCGAGGAGCGCCGCGCGTTGGCTGTCACCCCGGAACAGATCGACCTGCTCGCCGCCGCGGCCCGCGCCGACTGGCGCGACGTGGAGCCCGCCATCTTCGGTACCCTGCTGGAACGCGCCCTCGACACCCGCGAGCGCCACAGGCTCGGCGCGCACTACACGCCCCGCGCCTACGTGGAACGCCTCGTCATCCCCACGGTCATCGAGCCCCTGCGCACCGAGTGGGAGAGCGTGCAGGCCGCCGTTTCCGCCTGCCTCGCGTCGGACGACCGCAAGGCCGCGCTCGCCTCCCTCCACGCCTTTCACCTGCGCCTCTGCACCGTGCGCGTGCTCGACCCCGCCTGCGGCTCCGGCAACTTCCTCTACGTTACCCTCGAACACCTCAAGCGCCTGGAGGCCGAGGTGCTCGGCCTGCTCGCCACCCTGGGCGAGACCGAACGCTCGCTCGACCTTCAGGGCCACACCGTCCACCCCGCGCAGTTCCTCGGCCTCGAACTCAATCCCCGCGCCGCCGTGCTCGCCGAACTCTGCCTCTGGATCGGCTACCTCCAGTGGCACCTGCGCACGCGCGGCAAGGCCGCCCTCGCCGAACCGGTCATCTCCAAGTTCCACACCATCGAGAACCGCGACGCCGTGCTCGCCTGCGACCGCATCGAGCCCCTTCGCGACGCGGCCAACGGCATCGTCACCCAGTGGGACGGCCACACGCTCAAGCCCCATCCCGTCACAGGCGAGAGCGTACCCGACGAATCCGCCAAGCGCGTGGTCTACACCTACGTCAACCCGCACCAAGCCGAGTGGCCCGCCGCCAACTTCATCGTCGGCAACCCGCCCTTCATCGGACCCGCCCGCATGCGCGACGCCCTCGGCGACGGTTACACCGAGACACTGCGCACGCTCTATCCCGAAGTCCCCGAATCCGCCGACTTCGTGATGTACTGGTGGCACAAGGCCGCCTGCATCGTGCGCGAGCATCACGCCGAACGCTTCGGCTTCATCACCACCAACTCCCTGCGCCAGACCTTCAACCGCCGCGTGCTTGAATCACAGCTCTCACAATCTGTCCTCAGTCCTCCGGCCTCCGTCCTCAATCCGCCCCTCTCCCTCCTCTTCGCAATTCCAGATCATCCTTGGGTCGAGAACGCCGACGGCGCGGCCGTGCGCATCGCTATGACCGTGGCGGCCACTCTCCGGCTGGGCACGGTCGGCACGCTCCAGACCGTCACCGCCGAGACAGAAGGTACCGAGGGCGCAGTCGACGTCACGCTCGCCACGCGCACCGGCACGATCAACGCCGACCTCACAATCGGCGCGGATGTCGCAGGCGCGGTCGCGCTCAAAGCCAACGAAGACATCAGTTGCCCCGGCGTTAAACTTCACGGCGCGGGCTTCATCGTCACCCGCGATGAAGCGACCGCGCTGGGACTCGGACGCGTGTCTGGACTGGAGCGGCACATCCGCGAATACCGCAACGGCAAAGACCTCACCAGCCGCCCGCGCGAGGTGATGCTCATCGACCTGTTCGGGCTGACCGCAGAAGAAACTCGCAATAAATTCCCGGCGTTGTACCAACATGTCTGGGACAATGTGAAGCCGGAACGCGACTCGAACAACCGACCCAAACTCAAGCGGGATTGGTGGTTATTTGGCGAGGTCCGTAAAACGCTTCGGGCAGCGCTCGTGGGCTGTTCACGCTACATTGCAACTGTGGAAACCTCCAAACATCGCTTCTTCACTTTTCTCGACAACACGATAATGCCCGATCACAAGCTCGTATGCATCGCCCACGACGACGCCTACGTGCTCGGCGTGATCTCAAGCCACATCCATGTCACATGGGCGCTGGCTTCTGGCAGCACACTTGAGGATCGCCCGGTCTATCCCAAGTCCCGCTGTTTCGAGACCTTCCCGTTCCCGGAGGCGACAGAAGAGCAGAAATCGCGCATACGCGAAATAGCGGAGCGGCTCGACGCGCACCGCAAGCGCCAACTCGCCCTGCATGCCGCGCTGACCATGACGGACATGTACAACGTGCTGGAGGCGCTCCGCGCCAACGAGACGCTGACCGCCAAGCAACGCGCCATACATGATCAGGGGCTCGTCACCGTCCTGCGCCAGCTCCACGACGAACTTGACGCCGCCGTTGCCGCCGCCTACTGCTGGGACGCCGCGCTTGCCGATGCCGACATTCTCGACCGTCTGGTCGCCCTCAACCGCGCCCGCGCCGACGAGGAGTCGCATGGCCTCATTCGCTATCTGCGCCCCGCTTATCAGCAACCACACGTTGTGCCGGCTTCAGCCGGCAGCGCTGCCATTCAGTCCGATCTCGGCCTTCCGTCCTCTGACCTCCGTCCTCCGGCCTCTGACCTCTCTCCCGCTCCCCTCGCCTGGCCGGACACCCTCGCCGACCAGATCGCCCTCGTGCGCGGCGTGATCCACCAGACCGCGTGGCAGCAGACCGACGGCGCGAAGACCCTTGCCCGCCACTTCACCGGCGTCCGCGCCCCGACCGTCCAGCGTCTCATCGACGCCCTCTCCGCCCTTGGCCATGTCGGTTAAAGACAACGGTTAAAACCGCCACCTTTCGACATGACATCTGATAGGCGGTCTTGTTATACTCTTGGCACTACTGAATCACGTCGCAAGCAGTTTCATAATGGGCTTCATCCGCTCCGCAACTGCCGCCAACTGTTTCAACACCTGTTCTGTAAGGCCTACCATTCCCCCACGCGATACGGCACATAAACCCAAGGATGGTCGCGTGAGAAAGGCCGTCGCCCATGCGCATCCATTCGTTTGTTCTGGCCCTCCTTGCGCCGGCGTGGCTTGTCACGGCTGCCGTCCCTGAAATCGCTTTCATCACCGAACCCGCCTGCAACGGCGAGGTGGTCGTCATCACGGGCGAAGGCTTTGTCCCCGGCAAAACAGTCGTGAAGGCCATCTGCCTTGGCGCTTACGACGCGAAGCAGCCGCAGGACCCACTCACGCTTCTCGACGCCATCGGCCATGCGCCGGAACTCCCTGCCGCGCCCCCCGCAGAGGCGAGCGACTGCAAACTTCTCGGCAGCGGCGAAGGCTTCCTGCAGGCGGAGTTCCACTGCCTGCCCCAGCCGTGGGTGCGCGCGCCCTTCACTTCAGCCGTCTGGGTCGGTGACGGCACCTCGTGGAGCCGCCCCTGCCTTGTGAACCGCCCGCAGGCCCAGTGGCTCTACCCGCAAACCCAGGCTCCCGGCGAGCCCGTCCGCATCTTCGGCCGAACCTTCTCGTGGAGCTATCACCTGCCTCCCCGCACTCGCTATTCTTCGCCCGTACGGGCAGCTCTCAGGGGCGCCCCTCTCTAACGCGATCCCCCTGCGCGTGGCAGCGCAGCACCACGAGGACGGCAACACCGAGCGCTGGTCGCTTTGCGCCTGGCTGCCGCCCGACCTCGCGCCAGGCGACTACGAACTCGTCGTCCACGGCCGCCACGGCGGCGCATACGGCTGGTCGGATCCGCTCAAGCTGACCGTCGCCGCAAAACCCGCCGCACGCCGCATCGTGAACGCCCGCGACCTCGGAGCAAAAGGCGACGGACTGACAGACGACACCGCCGCGCTCGAAGCCGCTTTCAAGCAGGCTGCACCCGGCGGCACGCTGCTCCTGCCGACTGGCACCTACGCCCTATCCAAGACGCTCGAAATCCCAGATGACATCGTGCTCCAGGGCTCTGGCATGCACCAGACGATCCTCGCAAACCTGCAGGTTCCATCCGCCGAGTCGCGTACGCTGACAGAAACTCACCCGGCCTTTGCGGGCCGCGACCTGCTGCACGGCATGAACCGATTCGCCTTGCGCGACCTCACGCTGCGTTTCATGCCCGCGAACGGCTCCGCACTCTGCGTCGGCAGAGATCCGCTGTGGTCCGAAGACGCCTCGCTCTATCGCGTGCGCATGGAAACCCAGCAGGATTTCGGTCTCGCCAAAGACCATGGCTATTGCGCCCGTCCGCTCAATATCGTCAAAGCCAGCCGCTTCAGCATGGTCCGCTGCGAAACCTATGGCCCCGGAGGATGCAGTTGCGAGCGTAAGGTCGAAGACAGCCTCTTCTCGCAGAACCTCTTCCAGACCGACCGCTCATGGCGTGGCCACGGCTTCAAGTTCTGGGGCGCCGAGCATGTGATCTTCGAAGACAACCGGCTCACCGGAGACACGCGCGGGCTCGTTCTGCAGACGCACTTCGGCGTGAACTACCAGAACTTCATCGCCGGCAACACGGTCGAACGCACCGTGCTCGGCGGCAACGCGGGCGAAACCTACCTCGTCGAAGGCTCGGGCTACCTCTACGAAAGCCGCATCTCCTCCGCCACCGAGACTTCGCTTACGACCGAGCGCTGGCCGAAGGTCCGCGGCAACGCCGCCACCGCCGCCGACTGCCTCGGACGCTTTGCGGTCATCGCCCGCGGCCGCGGACTGGGCCAGTGGCGCCGCATCGCAGCCTGCGATCCCGCCGCGCGCGAACTTCGCATGGACCGGCCGTGGCGCGTCACGCCGGACGCCACCAGCGTCGCGGTCGTGATGAACGGCCTGATCGAGACGGTTTTCGTGAACAATCAGGAGATCGACTGCGGCAAGGGGCTTTACATTTACGGCGCAGGCGCGATCAACAGCATCATCGACCGCCACCTGTGCGACCGCACGCTGGGTGTCACGCTCATGACCGACGACGACCGCCAGAGCGCCAACCCGGCGGAACGCAACACCGCGCCCGACTTCTTCAACCTGATCCGCGACTGCCGCGTGCGCAACGGCGGCGGCATCGTGTGCGGCGCAGGCGGACGCCTCCCGCTGGAGGAGGAGCGCGACGCGCCGCTGTCGAACTTCGCAAACCGCTTCATCGAGAATGAGATTCAGAGCGTCACGCCCTTCAGCGGCACTCAGTACGGTGCAAACTGGACTTGGGGGGGAGGCTGGGACAATGTGATGGCGGGCATCAGCGTGATTCCCATGGATTTAGGCCTGAAGCCCGGCGGAGCCACCAACGGACCTGCGCGCATCACCGCCAACGTCTTTCTCAACAACTGGATTTCCGGTTCTCGCATCGGCGTGGGCATCAGTCAGCGCGCCTCAAACACGCTGTTCCAACGCACGGCCCTTTACGATGTGGCCATCCCGCTCGTGGACCGCGGCCGTGCCACCCAGAACCTCGAGCCCCTGCTCCGCACCGACGACGCCTACGCGCCCGAACGTGGCCCCATCCGCTAGGCTTTCGAGCACATGACATTCCTGTGTGCACGTCGTACAAAAGGGTGCAAAACCGCGTCAACCCGTCATACCAAACCGTGACTAATTGCCCGGTTTGCGCAATGTCGCGCTCCTTTTGTCGCAACGCCAATGAATAAGTATGTCCACCGAATTACTTGTCTACTTATAGCGAAACTGGCATGGCATTTGCTCATTCGATCACATCAGACTTGCTTTGTTGGCAAAGCAGGGCTAACTTAAAACAAACCTGTTGATTTCATTTCTGCGTTTGAAGCACAAATGAAACGGCGAGCGAAAGGATTAGGACATGAAACGTTTGTCTCTTTTGGCCAGTTCATTTGTCGCATTGATGGCAGCCAATGTCTTCTGCGCCGACGCAGCCTCATCTGAAGCGAAGGCCACATCCTCGACCAAGGCAGTCGCGGTCAAGGCCCAGACCCTCTGCCCCGTGATGGGCGGCCCCATCGACAAGAGCAAGTTTGTCGACTGCGACGGCAAACGCATCTATGTCTGTTGCGGCGGGTGCATCGCCAAAATCAAAAAAGACCCGGCCAAGTACGTGAAGCAGCTTGAAGCTCAGGGCATCACCCTCGACAAGGCCGAGACCCCCAAGGCCAAGTAAGCAGCCCGACTCAAGGCGCAGATGGCTTGGGATGGAGCGCGGTCTCGCTGTGCCGGAAGTGCGCCGGTCGGCGAGGCCTATTGTTGTTGATCACAGCCGCAGGAGAACCGAATATCATGCACGCCTACCCGTTCCGCCCGCTGTGCCTTGCCGTTCTTGTCCTCGCTGCGGCCACAGGCTATTCGCAGGGAGCCACAGCGGACACCAACCTGACGCTTGCAGCCGCCGTTGAACTGGCTGTCCGCGACAACCCAGGCTTGCGCAGCCTTCGCGCCAAGTGGGAGGCCATGTTGGAGCGACCCGCTCAGGCCAGCGCCTTGCCGAACCCGATGCTCAAGTACAGCGGCATGGACATGGCGGAAGGAGGCACCTGGCAAGACACGAATGAGAAGCGGATCATGGTGGAGCAGCAGTTCCCCTGGTTCGGCAAACGCGCCCTCCGCGAAGGCATCGCCCGAAAAGACGCCGAGGCCATGCAGTGCGAACTCGAAGCCATGACCCGCGAAACCGTGATGATGGTCAAGGAGAGCTACTTCGGACTCTACGCCGTTCAGCAAGCGATCACGATCACACGGAAGGATGAAACCGTCCTGCAGCGCATGGCTAAGATTTCGGAGACGATGTACGCGACGGGTGAGCGCACCCAGCAGGACGTTCTGAAAGCCCACTCGGAAATCACGCTGTTGAAGCAGCGCCTGCTCGAGCTCGAAGCGCAGGAAAACGCGCTGCAGGCCAAGCTGAACACCCTGCTCAACCGACGCGCTGACGCGCCGCTTGGCGCGGCTGTCACACCACCCGAAAACGCCTTCCATGCGACTCAGGATGCTCTCTTCTCTATGGCAGCGGCGAACCGTCCGGAAGTCCACGCTGCGCAGGCGCAGACCGAGCGCTACGAACTGGAGAAAAAGCTGATGTCCAAGGAGTCCCGTCCCGACTACCAACTCGGCGTGGAATACCGGGATATCGGCGGCGGCGAAAACATGGTCATGTTCACCGTCGGGGTGGAGCTGCCGATTCGGCAGGCAAAGACCAGAGCCGGCTTCCGCGAGGCGGAAAAGATGAGAGCTTCGAGCGAAGCGGCCCGCGAGGCTGCGATACAGAACAGCGCCCTCGATGTCCAGAACGCTTCCTTTAAACTTCAGACCGCCCGTCGCATGCTTTCGCTCTACAAGACCGAACTCATCCCGCAGGCCGAAACACGCTTCACCGCCAGCGAAGCCGACTACAAGACAGGAAAAGCGGATTTCATGGACTTCCTCGAAAGCCAGCGGTTTCTGCTCGGCATCCGCGTCATGGCCGCCATGGCGGAAGGTGACGTCGGCATGCAGTTCGCCCGTTTGGAACGGGCGGTCGGGGCTGAACTGAAGGCAGGCCCTCAGCCGGGAGAAAACAACAAATGAGAATGCGTTTACTTGCTCTGCTGGCTGTTTGGGCTTCGGCGACGGCTGTCACTACGCTCCCCACCGGTTGCGGCCGCGACTCGCACGTGCACAGCGCTGCGCTGCAATACCACTGCCCCATGCACCCGACCGTCGTCTCCAGCAAGCCCGGCGACTGCCCCATCTGCGGCATGAAGCTCGTGCCCAGGGAGGAACAAAAGGCTCCGGCCCAAGCCGCAAAATATCACTGTCCCATGCACCCCGCCGTTGTCTCCGGCAAGCCCGGCGACTGCCCCATCTGCGGCATGAAGCTCGTACCCATGGAAGAGACCAAGCCAGGCGAAACCAATGCGCCACCAGGACTAGCCGCCGTGTCGATCACGCCCGCCGCGCGCGAGCGCATGGGGCTGACGCTCGGAACCGTGGAGAAGCGCCGACTCGCGCGCGAAGTCCGCACCTCGGCCCGAATCGTCGCCGACGAGACGCGGCTGCATCATGTCACGGTCAAGATCGACGGCTATGTGGAGAAGCTTTTCACCGCCACAACCGGACAGCGCGTGACGCAGGGAGAACCGCTGCTGTCGATCTACAGCCCGGCCTTGGTGTCCGCACAACAAGAATACCTGAACGTGCTGAACAGCAACGCGGGGCTGGCTGCGGCGGCACGGAAGCGACTGACTCTCTGGGACATCACCGACGAGCAGATCGAGCGGCTGGCCAAGACAGGGCAGCCCGAGCGCACCGTCACCCTCTTCGCGCCCGCCAGCGGCTGGATCATCGAGCGCGACATCGCCGCGGGCCACCGGGTCACGGCAGGCGAACAACTGATGGTTCTGGGCGATCTGTCGAGCGTCTGGGCAGACTCGGACATCTTCCAGTCCGATCTTCCGCACGTGAAGATGGGGATGCCTGTCGAGCTGGACCTGTCGGCAGCGCCGGACATGACCTTCACGGGCAAGGTCAGCTTCATCGCGCCCTCGCTGGACGCCGGAACCCGCACAGTCAAGGTGCGCATGGAAATTCCGAACTCGGGATTGCTTCTGAAGCCCGAAATGTACGCCGTCGCACGGATGGCTTTCGACCTTGGCGAGAAACTGGCTATCCCCGAGTCCGCCGTGATGCGCACGGGCGTGCGCGCCTACGCGTTCCGCGACGCGGGCGAAGGCCAGCTCGTGCCGACCGAAATCAAGCTCGGCACGCGCACCGAAGGCTGGTTCGAACTGCTCGGCGGACTGAAGGCGGGCGACAAGGTCGTAACGTCAGCAAATTTCCTCGTGGATTCCGAGTCCTCCATGAAAGCCGCCATCGAGGCCCTTTCCGGGAAATAAGCCATGACCGATCAAGAACCGAGCGAGCGAAAATCGATCATCACGCGGCTCATCGAGTTCAGCGCGGGCAACCGACTGCTCGTGATCGGACTGGTGGCGGCCGCGGTCGGTTACGCCGTCTACGCGATGAAGAACATCCGGCTCGACGCGATTCCTGACCTCAGCGACACACAGGTGATCGTCTATACGAAATGGGATCGCAGCCCGGATATTCTGGAAGACCAGGTCACCTACCCGATCATCACCGCGCTGCTCGGCGCGCCCAAGGTCAAAGCGATCCGAGGCTTCAGCGACTTCGGTTTCAGCTATGTCTACGTCATTTTTCAGGACGGAACCGACATCTACTGGGCCCGCTCGCGCGTGCTCGAATACCTGCAGAAGCTCTCCGGCAACCTTCCGTCCGGGGTCACCCCTCAACTCGGCCCGGACGCCACAGGCGTGGGCTGGGTGTTCCAGTACGCGCTGGTGGACTCGAGCGGCAAGCACAGCCTGGCCGATCTGAGAAGCTATCAGGACTGGAACCTGCGCTATGCCCTCCAGAGTGTGCCCGGCGTGGCGGAAGTCGCAGGCATCGGTGGCTTCCAGAGGCAGTATCAGGTGACCATCGACCCCGCCCAGCTCCAGAGCTACGGCCTGTCGGTGGTGGAGGTGGCAGACGCGATCCGCAAGAGCAACAACGAGGTCGGCGGCCGCCTCATCGAGTGGAGCGGGCGCGAGTACATGGTACGGGGCCGCGGCTACGTCAAGGACACTGCGGCGCTCGGCGACGTGGTCGTCAAAACAGGAAAGTCGGGCACGCCCGTCTTGCTGGGCGACGTGGCCACGATCCAGACAGGCCCGCAGATGCGGCGCGGCGTCTCCGACCTCAACGGCAACGGCGACACCGTCGGCGGGGTCGTGGTCATGCGCCACGGCGAGAACGCGCTGAACGTGATCAAGCGCGTGAAAGCCAAGCTGGAGGAAATGAAACAGTCCATGCCGGAAGGCGTCGAAGCCGTCATCACCTACGACCGGTCTGACCTGATCCAGAAGGCCATCAACAACCTGAGGGAAGAGCTGCTCGTAGAGATGCTCATCGTCAGCCTGGTGATCCTCCTGTTCCTCTGGCACCTTCCATCGGCGCTCGTGCCGATCATCACGATCCCGGTTTCGGTCATCCTGTGCTTCATTCCGATGTACGTGCTTGGGCTTTCCTCCAATATCATGAGCTTGGCGGGCATCGCCATCTCCATCGGCGTGCTGGTCGACGGCGCGATCGTCGAAGTGGAGAACGCCTACAAGAAGCTGGAGCAGTGGCAGGAGGGCGGACGCAAAGGCGACTTTCACAAGGTGCGGCTGCAGGCGCTGCTGGAAGTCGGCCCCTCGGTGTTCTTCTCGCTGCTGGTCATCGCAGTCGCGTTCCTGCCGGTCTTCACGCTCGTGGACCAGGAGGGGCGGCTCTTCAAGCCGCTCGCCTACACCAAGACGCTGGCGATCGGACTGGCCGCGCTGCTCGCGGTGACGCTCGACCCGGCGGTGCGCATGCTGTTCGTGCGCATGGATCCGTTCAGTTTCCGCCCCCGCTGGCTCGCAGGGCTCTTCACCTCGCTATGCGTCGGCACCTACCACAAGGAAGAGAAACACCCCATCAGCCGCGTCCTTTTCTGGCTCTACGAGAAACCGTGCCGGCTCGTGCTGCGCTGGCCCAAAACCGTCATCTTTCTGGCCCTCGCGCTTGTGGCCAGCACCGTGCCCATCTACCTGAAGCTCGGCAGCGAATTCATGCCGCCGCTGAACGAAGGCACCATCCTCTACATGCCCACGACTTTGCCTGGAATCTCCGTCACTGAGGCGCAGCGGCTGATGGAGACGCAGGACCGCATCATCCGCTCGTTCCCCGAGGTCGTGTCGGTCTTCGGCAAAGCGGGCCGCATCGACAGCTCCACCGACCCCGCGCCGTTCTCAATGATGGAGACCACCATCGTCCTCAAGCCGTCAGACGAGTGGAGAGCCAAACCGCGTGTTTTTTCTGCGTGGCCCAAGCCCCTGCGTGCGGTCCTCGGCCACCTCTGGCCGGAGCACATCTCCTGGGAGGAGCTCACCGACGAAATGGACAAGGCGCTTCAGATTCCCGGCAACGTGAACGCGTGGACCATGCCGATCAAGGGGCGCATCGACATGCTCACCACCGGTGTGCGCACCCCGATCGGCATCAAGATCTTCGGTGCCAACCTCGATGAGATCCAGCGCATCGGCGAACAGATCGAGACGACGCTGCGGGCCGTCCCCGGCACGCGCAGCGTGTTCGCCGAGCGGGCTTCGGGCGGCTACTTCGTGGACATCACGCCGGACCGCAAGGCCCTGGCCCGCTACGGCCTGACGGTCGACGACCTGCAAGGCGTCATCACAACCGCCATCGGCGGCGAAAACATCACGGCCACGGTCGAGGGCCGCGAACGCTACAGCATCAACCTCCGCTACCCGCGCGACCTGCGTGCCAACCTTGACCAGCTCCAGCGCGTGCTCGTCACCGCCCGCAACGTGGGAGGCGGCTCTGACGTCATGCAGATTCCCATGTCCGAACTCGCCGAGATCTCCCTGGTCAACGGACCGGCCATGATCCGCGACGAGAACGGCATGCTCGCCGGCTACGTCTATGTGGACATCTCCGGCCGCGACATCGGCGGCTATGTTGCGGAGGCCAAGCAGGCCGTCGACAAACAAGTGAAGCGGCCGACCGGCTACACCCTGACCTGGAGCGGGCAGTACGAGAACATGATGCGCGTCCGCGAGCGGCTGAAAGTCGTCATCCCCGTCACTATCCTGCTGATCTTCCTGCTGCTGTACATGAACACCCAGTCTGCTTTCAAGGCGCTGGTGGTGATGCTGGCTGTGCCCTTTTCGGTCGTCGGCGCGGTCTGGCTCATGTACCTGCTGGGCTACAACATCTCGATCGCTGCCTGGGTCGGCATGATCGCCCTGATGGGGCTCGACGCCGAAACCGGGGTCTTCATGCTGCTCTTCCTGGATCTGTCCTACGCGGAAGCGAAGGCCAAAGGGCTCCTGCGCAATCTGGCGGACCTGAAGGAGGCCATCATCCACGGCGCGGTTAAGCGGGTCCGCCCGAAGATGATGACCGTCGCCGCGGCCTCCATGGGCCTGATGCCAATCATGTGGTCAGCCGGCACCGGCGCGGACCTGATGAAGCGCGTCGCGGCCCCCATGGTCGGCGGCCTCTTCACCTCGTTCCTCATGGAACTGCTGGTCTACCCCGCCATCTTCCTGCTCTGGCGCTCGCGACAACTCAAGTCCGAGCCGATTCCTGTCATGTCCGATGGGGCTGAGCAAAAGGACGAACCGCTTGCCGACGCGCCTTCACCTACGGAAGAGCCCGCTGGAGCTTCGGCATAAATGCTATGCTCCGGCACTCTGCCTAATGGGCGTGCCGGTGGTGAACGTCAGGCCAGTGAACGTGCGCATGCTCCATCGCTTCATGCACGTGGTAGTGGTCGTGTTTCATGCCGCACTCCCCGGCATCATGCGTATGCGTGTGGTGCGCGTCAGGCTCGTGTAGGTGGGCGTGAGCGAGCCTCTCATGCCGGTGCAGGTGGCGATGCACTTCTCCGTAAAGGACCAGCATGCCCGACAACATGACCAGCGCCGCCGCCCAGTACGCTCCGGTTGGATGCTCCCCTAGCAAGACCACTGAAAAAAGCGCGCCAATGAAGGGTCCCGTTGCGAACCAGGTGCTCGTTCGCGCCGCCCCGATCTCACGCAGGGCGTAAATGAAAAAGACCAGGCTCACTCCATAGCTCAACGCCCCGATGGCGAGAACACCCGAGACCTGAAGCGCGGTGACCTGACTCCTGAACAGGACAAGCGAGAGAACTGTGTTGAAGGCGCCGGCAATCCACCCCTTCATGCAGGCGAGGAGAGGGGCGGGCATGGACTCCAGTTCGCGTGTCAGGTTGTTGTCCACGCCCCAGAGGACGCAGGCTACAAGCACGGAGAGACCGGCCATCGACAGCCGCAACTCTCCGCTTCCGGCCACAACAACGAAGGCCGACGCGCCGATGATCAGTGCCTTACCGACCCACACGCGGTAACCGATGTGCTCACGAAAGATCAGCCACGCGAGCAAGGTGGTCGCGACCGCTTCAAAATTGAGCAGCAACGACACCTCCGTCGCCGTGCCGGAGCGGATGCCATACGCCAGGAAGAGCGGGGCTGTCACGCCACCGGAGAGGATCGCGCCGACAAGGTTAACCCACTGCCTCCGGGAAAGGGTCGCAAGAACGGAATAAAACGGAATCGGCTGGCGCAAGACCAACCACGTCAGGCCCAACCCAGACCCTAGGTAGAGCAGCCCAGCCAGCAGCGATGACGGCATCTCTCCCACGATGGCTTTGCAGGCCACCGGAGACAGTCCGAACAGAATCGCTGACAGAATCGCAGAGTGCAGACCTTTTCTTTTCATATTCCCGCTTCGGTCAAGGGGTCGTATCGGGACAAACGGACAAATTGAGTTTGGAGGAAAAAGCGAAAGGCAGGGGGCATGCCGAAGAGTTCAAAAGCCAATCCAGCCGGGGCAATGTCTCGATGTCCCGAGACCATTTTCACACGCTCCAAGACGATCCGAACACAATGAACTTTCCGACGGCACCAAGAAGTCTTGTCGGTATTAGTCCAACACCCGCTTACGCCCTGTTGGCGCATTGATGTAGAACACTCTGCCGATGATCGAGCGCCTCTTGATGGGGCCCCAATACCGCCCGTCGAAACTGTTCGTGCTGTTATCTCCCAAAACAAAATACTCGTCCGGGCCAAGAGTAATTCGATCCGTCGGCGACGCCAAGCAAAACGTTTTGGACGGATGTAAGCCCGCCGTGACATAACCACATTGCCCGTCTTTCCGCCCGGCGATTCTAGCAAAGATCTGCGGCTCCGTTACACGCGCCCCATTGATCGTGACATAGGGAGAGTCGATGCCAACCGTCTCGCCCGGCAGCCCCACCACGCGTTTCACATAGTGCGTATTCTGCTGAACCATTGGCAGGCCAGTGGTCTTGAAGGCAACAACGTCGCCACGCTGCGGCTCATGGAATCGATAGGCGAGTCGGCTGACCAGCACATGGTCACCAGGGACATCATTCCCTGCCAGGTCTTTTCGATTACCTTTCAACGTCGGAGACATGGCGCCCGTCGGGATTTTGAACGGCTGAACCACAAAGCCTCTCACTGCAAAAGCCAGCAGCAAAGGAACGCCCACACAGATCAGCAGGTAGAGGCTCCATTTCTTTTTTCCCAGGCAGGGAATCGAATAGCGGAATCCGTCACCCGCGATGATGAGCCAGAAAAACAGGCGGATATAATCAAGCGGATCGGAATTGAGAAAAGACCAGGGCGTTTTCGGGTGCAACAGCAAAATAATGAGTGTGCCCTGAAGTAAAATAAAGAAAACGGCGAACAAAGTTCCAATGAGCCGCCGCCCAGCCATGAACTGCGCAGATCCTGGCAGAATCATCGATGGAATCAGGTTTACCCATCTCCGGTAATGGCCCCCATCACATGTGCGGATCACATTCATCGCCTTCAGTACTCCTGTCTCACTGCGGACAATGCAGGAGATAGAATGCAAATGGGCCTATAGCCAACTCACTCGGCATACAGGCCCACGCACTCGCTATAAATCTATACACAGCTTACCGCTGCACGCGGGCGTTGCCCTTCCAGACGCTCCAGACCTGGTCCTCGTCCGCAGGCAGGGCGTAGTCGACCAGCATGGTCGTGGCCAACGCGCCGCTCGCCCAGCCGAACTGGATCCACTTCTCGGGCTCCCAGCCCTTGAGGATCGCGTACAGCATGCCGCCCACGAAGCCGTCGCCACCGCCGATGCGGTCCATGACCGTGATGTGGCGCGGCTCAACCACGAACCACTCCTTGCCGGCCATCATCAGCGCGCCCCACAGGTGGTTGTTCGAATCCTCCACCTCGCGGAGCGTCGTGCCGTACGTCTGAGCGTTGGGGAAGGCTTTCTTGACGCGCTTGATCATTCCCTTGAAGCCCTCGATCTTGGCCTTGATGTCCTTACCGCCCGCCTCCGGCCCCTTAATACCCAAGCAGAGCTGGAAATCCTCCTCGTTGCCCACGAGGATGTCCGCAAGGCTCGCGATCTCCGCGAAGATCGCCGAGAGCTCCTTCTCGCGGCCCTTCCAGAACGACGCGCGGTAGTTCAGGTCGAACGAGATCTTGGTGCCGTGCTTCTTGGCGGCACGGGCCAGCTCCAAGCAGAACGCGCTGGTCTCGGGCGACAGCGCGCCGATCAGCCCCGACAGGTGGACGATCTGCACGCCTTCCGCGCCGAAGATGCGGTCCAGGTCGAAATCCTTCACATTCAGCGTCCGGCCGACTTCTCCGGCGCGGTCGTTCCACACGCGGGGTCCACGCGAACCGAATCCGCTGTCCGCGATGTTGATCTGATGACGGTGGCCCCAAGGCCCGCCCTGAGCGACCTCGACGCCCTCGTAGTCCATGTGGCGGCTGCGGAGGTTATCCTTGATGAGCTGTGCGATCGGACTTCCCTTCACGAAGGTCGTCAGAACCTTGACAGGCAGACCCAGATACGAGGCCACGCTCGCCACGTTCGTCTCGGCGCTGGTGGCCTGCATCATGAACGCTCCGCCGCAATGCACCGGCTGCCCATTCATGGGTGTGATGCGGATGCCCATGCTCGTCGGCACCAACAGGGCGTACTTGCAGTTCTTTTTCAATTCGATCTTCATCTCATGCTCCTTTGACTCTTCGTCATCTTCAGTTTCTACACTGCGAAAAAGAGGAAATCGACTCCGAGTATCCTTTCAGTGGACTCATTTGGACGTGGTTATACCAACCGATCTGGCGAAAGTCAAGGCCGCCCATCGTCCCTGCGTGCTCTGGCCAGTCGCAGACACATGTCGAATGAATATGGCCGAATCCTTCTGGCGCCCCCCGCCCGCAAACCGTCTCATTTCGGGGGGAAGAGTTCGAATTCCCAGATCGTCGGCGCGAAGGTCGCATCCAGAATGCTCAGACGCACGTACCGAGCCTTCACAGGCGGAAAGTCTGCGCTGAAGGCCGCCCCTGCTTTTCCTCCAGCGTAAGCGGCCTGCCACGGCTGGGACTTGTCGTTGCGGTACTCGACCTGGAACTTCGTGATACGCGCCTGCATCTCAGAAATCGCTACACGGCCGATCTTTTCCTCGCGCAACAGATCGACCTCCAGCCAGCAGGCCCGCGTGGCGTCCGATGTCGCCCAGCGGGTGTTGCGGTCTCCGTCGACAGCCTTGTCGCCGCCGTACTCGGTGCTGTTGCCGTGGACATCCGACGCCACGGCTGGCTTACCCGGCGTCAGCGCGAGTGTCGAAGTCATGCCCCACGGGCCGATTGGCGTCGCGCTCAATACAGACCAGCTCACGAGTGGCTCGCCCTCGCTCTTGTCGACCACCAGACGCGCGGCATCGCCCGTGACTTCCGCCATCCGAAGCAGGTTGCGCTGGCCGATCACAGTGCCTCGCGCAACAGCACGCCACTCCCCGTCGGAGCGGACTTCGATACGGTAGGCCCTCACGCGCTCGCCTTGCGAAATGTCTTCCTGCAGGCTCACCAGCGTCGCGGCTTTCGCACCGCCGAAATCCAACACGCAGGGCGAGACACCTGCCGTCTTTCCCTGCGCGAGCGTGTTCGCGTAAAGGCCGCGAATCGTCGCGCCAAACTCTTGCAGCCGCTGCACGTCAGGCGCCGCGAACTGGCCGCGGCGGTCCGGCGGCACATTGAGCAGGAGCACGGAATTGCGTCCGACGGACTTGAAGTAGATGTCCATCAGATGCTCGAGGCTTTTGACCTTGGCGTCCTCGCCCGCGTGGTAGAACCAGCCGGGGCGGATGGAGACGTCACACTCCGCCGGATACCACACCGGATGCCCATCAAGCATGCTCACGCTCGACTCACCCTCGCGCGCGAACCCGGACTCGTTCCCGACCCAGCGGATGTCCGGCCCCGAGATGGCGATCAGCGCCCGTGGCTGGAGTTTGCGGATCGTCGCAAAGAAGCGGCTCCAATCATAGACTTGCTTCTTGCCGTTCGGGCCTTCGCCGCAGGCGCCGTCGAACCAGACCTCGTCGATGCGGCCGTAATTCGACAGCAACTCGGTCAGTTGCCGGCAGAAATAGTCGTTGTAAGCCTCCGTGCCGTACCTTCTCTCGTGCCGGTCCCACGGTGAAAGATAAAGGCCGACCTTCATGTCCTCCGCACGGCAGGCGTCCACGAATTCGCGGACCACGTCGCCCTTGCCGTTCTTCCAAGGCGAGCCTTTCACGCAATGCTCCGTTTGGGCCGAAGGCCAGAGGCAGAAGCCGTCGTGATGTTTGGCCGTGAGGATCATGAGCTTGAAACCGCCCGCCTTGGCGGCACGCGCCCACTGGCGACAGTCGAGATCCGTCGGATTGAAGATCCGTTCGCTCTCTTTGCCTTCACCCCATTCGCGGTCAGTGAAGGTGTTCACGCCGAAATGGCAGAACATCGTCAGCTCCATGCGCTGCCACGCGAGTTGCTCGGACGAGGGCGTCGGCGCAGCAAAAGCGCCAGCGGCTAGCAACAGCAGAGTCAGGCAAGTTTTCATGCGTCTCACTCCTTCACGAAGTTCCATTTTTTAACGATTCCCCAGAATCAGCTTCCTCACATACAGGATCTTTTCTGAACGCTGCCCAAGGAAAGAAGTATACAAAATATACCACCGCATATACGGCAAAGGATCCAAATTTCAGTAAGTGGCAAGCCGCGAAAAAGAAAATCAGGAGATGCATGCGAACCACATTCGCGTAGGGACGCATGAAAGGGTCGCGGAACGCCTTCTTCCTCTCCGGCCCCTTCTGCAGGAATAAGGTCACGTCAAGATTGGGCATACCTTCCTGTATGGCACTGACAGCCTTGGCGAAGGACGCGAAAACCTGTTTTCGTTCAGCGATGATCGCTGGAGTCAGGAAAACGCCATACGCCGTCAGCAGATGACGAAAGACCGTTTTCCACAGCAGAAAGGGGTTCATAAATGCCTCGAAGAATGCGTTTTTGGGCACACCATCGAGAGGGAAGAAAAGCGACAGAAAACCCGCATGTGCCGCATGAAAGCCGCAGAAATGAAGCGAAAAGAATCCAAGAAAGAAGAGGGCGATCGCCGACCCAACCAGAACGGCTGGCAGTCGCTGCTCGACGGGAAAACTCTTGTGCGTAACGGCCTTAATCCCAACATGGATCCAGCCGAAAATGGTTGAAAGGATAGTGAGGTATCCAAGAACCAGACTGCAAAGCCACAAACTCCAAACCAGATCGGTCGTCTTCCAATGCAAGATCCAGGCGGCTCCGAGCCCAACGGCAAACGCGAGCACATCCGGCAGAAACCTCTCCCCTGTCGGCCACACATAGACTTGTCTCATTCGAAGTCCCACAGCTGGATCATCTGTCTTGACCGAAGAGCCTGAGGCCCTCTACTTAAACGGAACGGTGCTGACTTCAACTTTGCCGATCACGAACGGAACGGACTGCTCCGGGCGAAGGCTGAAGTCGTAGCCCCACATCTTGGAGAAGCAGGCATCCGTGACATGCCACGTGTTCGTCTGCCACCCCATATCGGGCGCTGCGCTGAACCACTGTTCTCGATTTCTGTAAGGTGTGCGCCCCTGACTGTCGGCGAGCTCATAGAACAGGTTCATGCCCACGTTCCCCGGCGCGACACGTCGCACGCTGACGCGAATATAATACTCTTTCGTTTGGATGCCTGCGAAGGAGGGGTGAACGTAAAAGCAGACAGACTGATCGCCCCGCACAAGAATACCGGCTGAACCGTCCGGGAAGCGGACCGTTGGTGTCGCATCGCGCCGAACCTGAAAGATGCCTTGGCCGCCTTCAGGAAGTCCCGGCTGACCGTTCACGGTCTGGACGGCCGAATAGCTGCCGCCCCAAGGGAAAGCCTGGCTCGCGTTCGAACGCGCCACCTGGACGAGACCCGCTGGCAAACCGGCCACCAGAACCGGACGGTCGGTCAGCTCCAAAGGCTGACCGGCTTTCAAGGGTGTCTGAACATCGCTCAGCGCATCGACAACCTCGACGTCGCCAGCAAACGTGAGGGGCGGCTCCGAGCGACCAAGCGGCATCCAGGCAACGAGCACGGGAACGTTTCCGTTTTCAAAAACAAAGCCATAACCCTTGCCGTCACGTCCCAACGCCAGCCAACCCACGACCTTCGGCCTTGCGCCCAGCCGGGCAGACAATGTTTTGAGCGCCAGATACGAGGCGCGTGGCTTGCCTTCACGGTTCAGAAGGCCGAAACCTTGATCTTCGTTGGCGGGGTCTTGCGCCTCAAACCACTGCGTGCGCCGGACGCCTTGGGCAACAGCCATCGCATAAAGTTTCACCAGCCCCTTCGCGGCATCCGCCTCCGTAACAGCGCTTCCGTTTCTCTTTTCGATCCGGCGCGACACCTCGGTGATCCAGATCTCTGCGGCACCCCGCTCCGGCGCGCTACTCTTCAGCATGTCCCGCAGCAGGCGGCTCATCCAGAGAAACGGTATCTCGCCGTCGGCGTCGGCTAGCCCGTCCGCGATTTCGTAAGGGTGGATGCAGAGGAAGTCGAAGCTGTTGGGCTTGCCCTCCTGCACCATGGCCTGGATCGCGTGGCTCAGATACGGCGCATCGAAACTGGCCACCGTCAGTCCGACTTTCGCGTTCGGGTCGGCATGCTTGGCCGCTTCGTACGTGCTGACCGCGAGCTTCGCGTAATCGGCGGTCGTGTGATGGCCGTCGTTGAAGCCCCCGTTCCCTTCGTTCCACACTTCCCAATAGCGGATCCGACCCTTGTAGCGGCTGACGACTGTTGCAACATAGTTGGACCAGTCCGTAAGACTTGCCGTCGGAAAGGCATGCGTCTTCTGCTCCCCGGGAGCCGACCCCATCAGAATCGCATTGATCTCGACCTTGTTTTCAGCAGCCGTTTTTACCAATGCGTCCGTGCGCTCCCATTTCCAGACGCCTTTCAGGGGTTCGATCTCGCGCCACTCGGGGAACAGCCGGACTGTGGCAACGCCGGCCTCCGCTATTTTCGGAACCCAGTCGGCGTGTGTTCTGAACGAACCCGACGACGAACTGACGCCCCACGGACTCGCGGCTGGCTGCTGGAGAGAGTCGTCGGACTGAGCCAGACTGTCACTGAAACCAGCAAGGGCGAGAAGGACTGCCCCGAGGCTCACCCCTGACCTGCCACGTCGCCTTGGACCTGATTCGCTTTGAGACACCACGCCCCCTTTCGCCGAGTTCTTTCTGTCCCTGGCGCATCCCCATCAGCGATGCCTGCGCCACGCTTCTTAGCTATGACTTTTTCACACTCTGTCGGACAAATCAAGTGTTCTTCGGCTCAACTGAACCATCCACCACATTCGAGTCATCTTTCCCGAGGTTGCGACACGCAGGTTCACTTTTGAAACATCACCAGTCGACGACCCACTCCTCGGGCAAGAGCTTGGTCTTGAGAAGACCCTTGTTCACCGTGAAAATGCTGAACATGCTGGGAACGGGAATCGCAGGGTCTGCGACGACCACAAAAATGGAATCGACACAGCGACCGATCCAGCCGAACCCAACCGCAGACGCATTCTTTAGATGCGGATACTCCTTAAGAAATGCGTGGATAATCGCGTTTCTTGTCGCCTTTCCTTGCTCAGGTGTAAAAAGGCTCCAGAAGTGAACGCAAACGCGCCATTGATCTTCGACGGAGAGCGCGGTCCACTCCTCGAACGTGTAGTCTCTCGAAAGTGGGGCAGTCTTCATCCTCAACACCCACCGCAGTGTGCCCTATACAATCAAGCGCAACCTAAAATCAAACGTACTTTGACTTTTGCACAATTTCCCGGTCACAGCAAGCTGTTTTGGATGAGTTCCCCCATTTCCCCATTTCGCTACGCAGGAATGAAGCGAACATCGACACCCCGATTGACAGCCGATTCCGACTCCTGCTACTGTATCGACACTACGTCTCGACCTCAAAACGGGAGTCAACTATGCGGATCATCGGCTGCACCCACGACCGCCACGCAACCTCTATTCTTGAGATCCTGAACGACGCGATCACCCATTCAACCGCGCTCTACGACTACCGGCCACGCCCTCCCGAGAGCATGGACACGTGGTTTGACGCCAAGAGCGCCGGCGGGTTCCCCGTTATCGGCGCGGAGGACGAGATGGGGCGGCTTGCAGGCTTCGCAACCTACGGCACGTTCCGAGCCTGGCCTGCTTATAAGTATACAGCCGAACACTCGGTCTACATCCACCCCTCATACCGTGGCAAAGGACTCGGCTGCACGCTCATGACGCATCTGATCGAGCGGGCCACCGCGCAACAATTCCACACGCTGATCGGCGTGATCGACTCGGGAAACACCGCCAGCATCGCGCTTCACGAGAAGCTCGGCTTCACACTCGCTGGCACCCTTACTGAGGCGGGCTACAAGTTCGGCCGCTGGCTCGACGTGAGGCTCTACCAGCTTCTTCTTCAAACGCCCGAACACCCGACAGAGGGGTAACTCTTACAGCTCCACGCCCTTCTGCGCCAACCAACCCTCGTTCATGCCGTGTTTCACGCACTCCACTCGGCTGACCGTGTCGGCCATCTCGATCAAATCCTTACAGGCGTCGCGTCCGGTCAGCACGATGACCTTTTCCGGCACAGCGGATTTGAGTATCTCGCACACCGCAGGCGCTTCAACCAACCCCAGCGCAACCGCTCCGCAGACTTCGTCCAGCACCACCATACCCAAGCTGGGGTCACGCAACTTCTGCGCGGCCAGTTCGAGGCCCGCTTCCGCCGCGCGCTTGTGCGTGCCGTGCGAAGGCCCGCCCCCTGGCAGCACAAACCCTTCTCCGCACAGGTGTGCCTCGACGCCCGGCAGAAGGGCCAGGGCGCGCGCCTCGCCTGTGTCCCGGCGGCTTTTAATAAACTGGATCACGCATACGCGCTGTCCGTGCCCCACCGCGCGCAACACCATTCCAAGTGCTGAGGTGGTTTTTCCTTTGCCGTCACCCGTGATCAAGACGATCCGATTCTTTTTTTCACCTGTCATCGTGAGGCACCCTGAAGCTTGGATAACACACCCGTTTATGATAAAGTATTTGTTTCTGTCCGCATTGGGGTGATTGGACAGATCGCCTATGATGGTTGGAAACACCATAAAAGTACCGTTTCACGCCGGTTTCGTCACGAACGGAATTCGGCGGTTTGGTTTTTTGTGCCTGCTCGCCGTGCTTAGAGTCTCAGCCAACGAAACGCCAGCGGGGGACAGGCTCCCCGGCGAGATCGTTTGGGGCACAAACATCTATGCTCACGGCGCGCTCACCATTCACCGGATCACCGTCGGCAAGCTCGCCGCCAACTGCTACCTTGTCGCCGACGCGAAAAAGAATGTGATCGTGATCGACCCGGGCGCCTCACCCGACTGTATCCGCCACTACCTCGCCGATCAGCGGCTCCACGTCTTGGCCTACGTGATGACCCACAGCCACCTCGACCACATCTCTGCGCTGGACGAGCTGGCTGAGGCCGTTCCGGCCGAGGTCGCGATGCACCCAGAGGAGAACGACTGGGCCTTCTGCGAGAAGAACGCCTGGCTACCGTGGTACCCTCGGACTCGCGAAGTCGCCATCACGCGCCCGCTCCGCCATCGACAGACCTTCACCGACGGCGGACTCCGCTACACAGTCATCCACACTCCAGGCCACTCTCCGGGCAGCGTGTGCCTCTGGTTTCCCGGAGAGAAACTGGTCTTTACGGGCGACACCCTCTTCGCAGGCACCGTGGGTCGCACCGACCTGCACCGCAGCAGCGCGACCTCGCTGATGCGCTCTCTCGGCGTCTTCCTGATGTTGCCGCCAGAAACCGTTATTTATGCGGGGCACGGCGAGCCTACCACAGTCAAGGCCGAACTGAGAAGCAATCCGTTCATGCAAGACATCCCGAACCAACCGAAAGAGAATGCAGAGAGAAAGGCTGGCGAAGGACGCCCCGCTCGCACGGATTAAGGACTGAAGATGGAAGGCCTCCACACCATACTTTTTGACGCGCGTACCGCCACCCGGGCGTATCCTGGCATCAACCGCTACATCCGCTCGCTGCTCGGAGCCTTGATTCCGGAGCTGCGCGAGGATGAACACCTGCATGTGGTCCTGTCGCCCGACTCGACGATCCCCTGCCTCGACCATCCCCGTGTCACCTCCTACACCACCGACGCGCCCGCCAACACCTTTAAAAGCCACTGGCGAACCTTTAAGCTGGCGTGCGCCATCAAAGCTCAGATCCACCACGCGCCCTACATCCTCACGCCCGTGAGGGTTCCCGGCAAGATGGTTCTGACCGTGCACGACGTCATTCCGCTCTCCCATCCGCAGTACAGCACCTTTTACACGCGCCTGTTCTGGAAATTCACCGGCCTCAGGGCCATCCGCCACAGCCGCCGAATCATCGGCGTCTCGGAAGACGCCCTCAAAGCCTGTGCGCGTCTCTTCGGACCGCACGCGGCCAGAAGAAGCGTAGTCATCCACCACGGAATCGACCCCGCTTTCCGGCCGCAGCCGTCCGAAGCCGTCGACGAGGTCCGCCGCACGTATGGCCTGCCGGAGAAGTTCCTGCTCTATGTCGGCTCCGACCGGCCACACAAGAATGTGACCACCCTGCTCCATGCGCTCGCGCACCTGGACCCCACGGCCTCGGCTCCGCTCGTCATCGCCGGCTTCGACAGCTCCTCCAGCCCCCTGCGCCGCGAAGCCGAACAGCTCGGGCTCGACTCAACGCGCGTGCAGTGGATCGGCGAGATCCCCGACGAAGATCTGCCAGCCCTTTACAGCGCCGCCTATGCGTTCCTCTTCCCCAGCCTGGTCGAAGGTTTCGGCTTCCCCGTGCTCGAAGCCATGGCGTGCGGCACCCCCGTCATCTGCTCGGCGCTCAATGTGCTCAAAGAGATCACGGCCGGCGCGGCGACGATCGTCCACCCGACCGATCTACAAGAGTGGCAGCGCGCCATCCAAGCCGCCATCATTTCTCTCAAGTGGCACGACGTTTACCGCAGCAGGGGACTCGCACGCGCCAGCCGCTTCACCTGGCAAGCGGCCGCACACGCCACGCTTGAGGTCTATCGGCAGCTCTATCCAAAACTGCACGGGGGCTCGACAGAACCCACCACCAGAGGCTAAACTGATCTTTTCAAACGGAGAACTATCATGGCAAAAGCATGTGACCTGAAGAAAGGCAGCATCGTCGGAATCAACGGGCTGCCTCACGTTGTCGAGGCCCTCACTGTCACAACCCCCAGCGCTCGCGGCGCTTCCTCGATTTACCGTTTCCGCTTCCGCAACCTCGTCAGCAAATCGAAGCAGGACATCTCCTGCAAAGGTGACGAGCCGTTCGCCGACATCGATTTTGAGCGCCGTCCGATTCAATATCTGTACAAGGAAGCCGACCTCTACACCTTTATGGATAACGAGGACTTCTCGCAGTTCTCGCTCCCGCAGGATGTGATCGAAGATCAGCTCCTCTATCTGGTCGAAGATATGGAGGGCCTCTTCGCGCTCATGTCGGACGGCCGGATCCTCACGGTCGAAGTGCCGCAGAAAGTCGTGCTGAAAATCGACTCGTGCGACCCGGTGATGAAGGGTGCCTCAGTCACCGCCCGCACCAAACCCGCCAAGTGCCAGACCGGCCTGGTCGTGCAGGTGCCCGAGTACCTCGAGGCTGGCGAGATGATCATCGTGGACACCGCCACCGCCACCTTCCTCTCCCGCGCCAACGTGTCGAAGTTTTAACGCAGGGGCCGGTCTCCGTGCCGGCCCAAGAAGGATTCCACCACATGAACAGCGATCAAGTCAAAACCGGTTTCCAGCGTGCGCCGCACCGCAGCCTCTTCATGGCCACCGGCGTCAAGCGCGACGACTTCAAAAAGCCCTTCATTGCGGTCTGCAACTCCTTTGTGGAGATCATCCCCGGCCACTGCCACCTGAACAAGGTCGCCGAATGGATCAAGCAGTGCATCCGCGAAGCCGGAGGCGTGCCCTTCGAGTTCAATACGATCGGCATCTGCGACGGCATCGCCATGGGCCACGACGGCATGAAATATTCGCTGCCTAGCCGTGAACTCATTGCCGACTGCGTGGAGTCGATGGTCAAGGCCCACTGCTTCGACGCCATGATCTGCATCCCCAACTGCGACAAGATCGTCCCCGGCATGATCCTGGGCGCCATCCGCGCCAACATTCCCACGATCTTCGCCAGCGGCGGCCCCATGAAGGCAGGCCACCTCGACGGCAAGGCCGTGGACCTGATCTCGGTCTTTGAAGGCGTCGCCCAGTTCAACAACGGCAAAATCGACGAAAAGCAGCTCGGACGCATCGAGGAAGCCGGCTGCCCCGGCTGCGGATCCTGCTCCGGCATGTTCACAGCTAACTCGATGAACTGCCTCTGCGAAGCGATCGGCCTCGCCCTTCCCGGCAACGGCTCGATCCTTGCCGAGGATCCCGCCCGCCGCGACCTTTGGAAACAGGCCGCCGTGCGCGCCGTCGAAATGGCCAAAGCCGAAGGCCCCAAGCCGCGCGACCTCGTCACCCTAGCCGCGATCGACAACGCCTTTGCGCTCGATATGGCCATGGGGGGCAGCTCGAACACCGTGTTGCACACCCTCGCCATCGCGCACGAAGCCGGAATCACCTACGACCTCGACCGCATCAACGCGATCTCACAGCGCTGCCCGAACGTCTGCAAGGTCGCGCCCTCCTGCTCCTATCACATGGAGGACGTCGACGCCGCAGGCGGAATCTTTGCCATCCTGAAGCGCATCGCAGACATCCCGGGACTGCTCAACACCGCCTGCCCGACCGTCAACGGCAAGACGCTTGGCGAGAATATCGCCGCCGCCACAGTCAAGAACGCGCAGGTCATCCGCACTCTGGAGAATGCCTATTCCAAGGACGGCGGCCTCACGGTCCTGCGCGGCAACCTAGCGGAGCAGGGCGCGGTCGTCAAGAAGGCGGGCGTCGCTCCCTCCATGTATCAGTTTGAAGGCGATGCGATCTGCTTTGATTCGCAGGATGACGCCTGCACCGGCATCTTGGCCGGCAAAGTCAAATCCGGCCACGTGGTGGTCATCCGCTACGAAGGCCCGCGCGGCGGCCCCGGCATGCAGGAAATGCTCGCCCCCACCTCGTATATCATGGGCGCGGGTCTCGGCGAATCCGTCGCGCTCATCACCGACGGGCGCTTCTCCGGCGGTACGCGCGGCGCCTGCATCGGCCACGTCTCGCCCGAAGCCGCCGAGGGCGGCCTCATCGGCCTGATCGAGGACGGCGACCGCATCCGCATCGACATTCCCGGACGCAAGCTGGAAGCGCTCCTCGACGCTGCGGAGATCGCGCGCCGCCGGGCGGCCGCGCCCGCGTGGAAGCCCCGCGCCACCTCCGGCTGGCTGCGTCGTTACGCGCTGTCGGTCGGCAACGCCAGCTCCGGCGCATCGCTGCTGTAGAACGAAAACGGCTGTTAGAGGAGCGTGCGGATCGCCCGCCTCACTAACAGCCTTTTCTTTTATGCGTTAGGCAGATATGCGCCGAACGCTTTGAGCCTGCGCTGCAGTTCTTTGACGTCGAGACCGTGAACAGACAGGCCGCTGTCCGACGCCATGGCGGCGGCGATGCCGGCCGCCTGCCCCGTGATGAAGCAGCCAGGCATCACGCGCAGCGAGCCGTGCACAAGCTGATCCGTGCTCACGCAGCGCCCGGCGACCAGCACGTTCTCCAGACCTTTCGGCGTCAGGGTGCGGTATGGAATGCCGTAGCTCTCGCCTTTTCCGTACCGATACTCCAGATCGAACTCCTTGCGGTGTTTCTCGTAGCTCGCTGCATCCGTCGTTCCCGGGTGGATGTCGATGGCGTACGCGTAGCGGCCGATCTCGTCGGGGAACGTGGCGCGCTTTTTGTAGTCCGCGATGCCCAGCGTGTACTCGCCGGTGATCCGCCGCGTCTCGCGAATGCCCATCAGCGAACCGGTCTGCACCAGCCGCACCTGCTCGAAGCCCTTGAGGTAGTCGCGGTAATAGCGCGCATACTCGGCCATGCTCTTGCGGGCCTCGACCAGCGCCTTCGTCAGCGATCGTTCGTCCGTCCCGTCCACGCCGAAAGCGTGGCCGATGTTGCCGCCCGCGAGTCCGCGCCCCATATCGTGCATGCCTGTCAGGTGCCGGTCTTGCACCGTGAAAACGCCGTCCGCGAACGCCTTCTCGAGCATGGAGCCGTCTGGTTGCGGGCCCTTCGGACGATTCGCCTCCCACGTCTTCCAGTCGATGCCGCTCCACACGCTGCACAGCGTGCCCGGCATGAGGCGGCCCTGCGCGTCGCCCTTCTCGAACGGCGCGCCCGCCCACGCCGCGAGGTCGCCGTTGCCGGTCGCGTCCACGTAGACCTTGGCCCGCACCGCGAACAGCCCGCTCGGCGAAGAACACACCACGTGCCGCACGCGTCCGGCTTCGGCCTCCACTGCGCTGAGCGCCGTGTAGAAGCTGAACGCCGCGCCCGCCTCGACCACCAGCGCATCGTACACGCGCTTGAGCGCCTCCACGTCCGTGGCAGGCCCCGGCAGCGCCTTCTCCTTCGCAAGCCGGTCCAGCACCCGACGGCCGAAGCCGCCCGGCAAGAAGTTGACGCCGTCGCTCACCGGCATGAAGACCGGCACACGCCCGGCAGTGCCCATGCCGCCGAGACAGGAGTGCGCCTCGGCCAGATACACGCTCGCGCCCTGGCTCCGCGCCGCCACCGCCGCCGCCGTTCCTGCAGGCCCGCCGCCCGCGATGAAAACATCCACCTCGTATTTGACGGGCAGTTTCCGCTGGAAGATCACCTCTCCTTTGCCCACGGCCGGTGTCTCCGCCGCCCGCCCGCTTCCGGCCGCCAGCGCCCCGGCTAGCAGTCCCGATGTCTTCATCCATTCCCGCCGATTCATTCCAGACTGCATTCGTAATCTCCAAGCCGTATCTACATGGCTTAACCGTCTGACAGTCTACAGCCTAACAGCCGTCTCGCCTAGTCCGTCCAAGCACACTGCCGCCGCACCGAACAGCGCCGCATGGTAGCCTAACCGCGTCTGCTCAATCACCACGTTCCGGCACTGCGGCAGCGCGCCGCGCTCGAACTCCTCGCGGAGCGACGGCAAAAGCAGGCCTAAAGCATGCGCCACTCCGCCGCCGATGTAGACGCGCTCAGGATTCAGCACATTGGCAGCCATCGCCAGCGCCCGCCCCATGTAGCGCCCGGCCAGAACAAGAACGGCTCCTGCGGCCGCATTGCCCCGCGCGGCGAGTTCAGCGCAACGTTTAGCGTCCGACTCCAGCCCCGCTTCGCACGCCAGCCGTCCGATAGCTGTTCCCGACGCATGCGCCTCCAGACATCCGCTGCCGCCGCAGCCGCAGAGCCGCGGCTTCTCGAACTCCACCTTCACATGTCCGATCTCACCTGCGCAAAACCCCGCGCCGCGCACAAGCCGGCCATCGGCCACCACCGCGCCGCCGATCCCGGTGCTCACCGTCATCCAAACAAAGTTGTCGCCTCCGTGCGCGAACCGCAACTCCGCCAGAGCGCAGGCGTTCACATCGTTCTCGATGAACACACGGCCGGTCCCTACCCCCAGCGCAGGCACCAGCAGAGGACGGACGTTGAACGCGCCCCAGCCCGCGGAGGGTGAACCCAGCACGCGGTCGCGACCGTCCGTCATTGCGGGCAGGCTGACTCCGACGCCCGCAAGTCCCTCCAGCCGCACCCCCACCTCTGCCGCACATTCGCTCAGCAGTTCGGCGCACCGCGTGAAATACGCCGCAGGCTCTGAGGTCGGCACGGACGCCTGTCGGCGCGCCAGCACTTCCCCAGTCTCGGTCATCACCGCAGTCAGCACCTTCGTGCCGCCGCCGTCTATCGCGCCAATGAACATAGCAAACCATTTCTGTGCGACCTACGGCCCGCCCAGCGGTCGGGCCTACCTTGTGTGGCATCTTCAGGTAGGGCCGGAGCGCTGGGCCGACCGTCTTCAGCACTTAAAGCACGACACATCCACACCAGCCAGCTTGGCCAAGCCCGGACGCATGGCGCACACGAGGTCGTGGAAATAGACCAAGTGCATGTCCTCCAACATCTCCATCGAATCGGTCGGCGCGATCAGGATGTGGTCGCACAGCGCTTTCATCTTGCCGCCGTCGCGCCCGCCGAAGCCGACGGTCGTCAGGCCCAGCTCCTTTGCCGTGGCCAACGCATGCAGAATGTTCGGCGAGTTGCCGCTGCCGCTGAACGCCAGCACGACGTCCCCTTTCTTGGCGTATGTGCGCAACAGGATCGTGTAGATCTCCTCATATGAAAAATCGTTCGCGAGACAGGTCACCAGCGCATTCGAGTCACTCAGGCAAAAGGCCCTGAACCCCGGCTTGTCTCCCGCGCGGCAACCCTTGACCAGATCGTTCGTCACGTGCGACGCCGTGGCCGCGCTGCCGCCGTTGCCCATCAGAAAGACGGTGCGGCCTTCGCCCTTGGCCTTCAGCAGCAGCACTCCGATTTCCGCCAGCTTCCCAAAATCCGTCCGCATCAACCGCGCGGCGGTATCCGCCGCATAGGTCGTCAGGTTGCTTTTTAAGTCGGTTTCCATGGTGTGTTTCTTTTTTTCGAGATCGTCGAGAGCATCGAGATCTTCAGGTGTTGTTGGTGATAAAACTACAGGGTCCAGCCTTCGCGATACGTGCGCTTGACGAAAGCCTGCGCGTCCGTATCGTTGGTGACTTTCATGTTCGGCCCGTCCCACAGCAGGCGGCGCTCGGGGAAGCGCACGGCGAGATTGCCCAGCAGCACCATTTCGGCGAACGGCCCGGCGTAGTCGAAGTTGGAAATGGCGGGCTTGCCGTCTTTGATGGCCTGAAGCCAGTTCTTCTCGTGGCCGGCCTCGCCGCCTGGAATGCGCTCGATCGACTTGGGCGGACGCTGGAACGCCTTCATCGCCGGCTCTGGAATCAGTCGCGGACTCTTGCCGTAGCAGCCGCACATCAGCTTGCCCTTGTCGCCGATGAAGAGCACACCGCCGTCGGAGTCGCCCATCTGGCGCCCCTCCTCCAACTCCTCCGGACGCGGCGGCAGGAGTCCGCCGTCCCACCACGTGAGCGACAGGGGCGGCAGGCCCTCACGCTCGGGAAATTTGTAGCGCACGATGGAGGAGCGCGGGAAGTTCTCATTCTTCGGCTCGGTCTTCTTCCAGAAATCGCCCCAGTAGGTGGAGATGTTGCCTTCGACGCTGACAGGATACTTCAGTTTCAGCGACCAGTAGACGCAGTCCAGAACATGGCAACCCAAGTCGCCGAGTGAGCCCGTGCCGAAGTCGCACCACGCCCGCCAACTGCGGGGATGGTAGGCGGGATGATACGGACGGAGCGGCGCAGGGCCCAACCACTTGTCCCAGTCGAAGCCCGCAGGCACCGCCGGCGTGTCGGTCGGCCGGCCAATCTCGATGCCCTGCGGCCACACGGGGCGGTTGGTCCACGCGTGGACTTCGCGTACCGTGCCGATCGCGCCTGCCCAAATCCATTCGCAAACCATGCGCACCCCGTCGCCCGAGCGGCCTTGGTTTCCCATCTGCGTGATGACCTTGTACTGGCGGGAGGCCTCGGTCATCGCACGCGCCTCGCCGACCGAGTACGCCATCGGCTTCTGCACGTAGACGTGCTTGCCGGCGCGCATGCAGGCCATGGCGATCGGCGCATGCGTGTGGTCGGGCGTCGCGATGACCACACCGTCGATATCCTTCTGCTTGTCGAGCATCTCGCGGTAGTCCGTGTAGACCTTGGCACCGGGATGCTCCTTGAACGTATGCGCGGCATAGGTGGTGTCCACGTCGCACAGCGCCACGATGTTTTCGCCCGCCTCGGCGCACTTCTTGATGTTTCCGCCGCCCATGCCGCCGACGCCGACGCCTGCGATGTTCAGCCTGCGGCTCGGCGGCGTCTGGCCGTTGAGACCGAGCACATAGCCCGGCACGACTTGAAACGCAGCGGTCGCGACAGCGGCGCGCTTGAGAAAGGTTCTGCGCGCGATGGGATTACTGTTTTCTTTCATGGTTTCGGTTGCTCCTTTTTGACGAACTTATTCACGAAATCTCTGACCGAGCGAGTGAAGGTGAACTCGCCCGTCTCCGGCAAACAGCGTGCGGGGGCCTGCACCCAGCTTTCGACTACAACCTGATCCGGCGCGCCACCCACGAACGCGTAGTCGTAGCCCTGCTGCATGATGCCCGTGTACCACGTCGAATCGTCCGCCAGCCCTTTACGCTGCATCGCGGGCAGTCCGGAGGCCCAATAGATCAGGCTGAAAGGCAACTTCCGTTTGCGGCACTCCTGCTCGATTTTCTTCACGTCGCGCCACGAGCACGGGTCTCTCACCACAAACGAAATCCAGTCCACGTCGAGCCTGTAGAAGTCCAACCCACGCACGTTCTTTTCCGCAAGCCGCTTGTTTAGCGCGTCGATCCACCAGACATGGTTGGTCACGGGAATGGACGGATAGGTCTCGATGTCCCCGACCAGCACGTCCGGAAAGTGCTGACGCACGAGCGCGATGTAGTTGGCCGTCTGCTGCACGGCGTAGTCGTCGGACTGCTGGATGTGCTCGCGGCAGCACACCAGCGGCTCGTCCATGGCCACGGCGTAAATCTTGCCGCCCAGCCTCTGGACGCGCTCCCACATCGGCTGTTCCGCAGCAAAGGTCTTCTCACCGGTCAGTCCCCACGGCTTGATCGCTCCGACCTCCATCCCGAACTTGAGCCCCCACCCGTTCATCAGGCAGAACCACTTCCGCAGTTCGTCGTCGGCGAAGCACTTCTTTGTCTGCAGGTCGGTGCAGCCCAACACCTGGATCAGCGAGCGCGTCTCTTTCCACGCTTCGGGCTGTTCGAAAAGCTCGCGCATGCTCCGGCCATTATCGTTGCCGGGCGGCATCATCCACACCTCCGGCTTGGCCGCGCCTCCCTGCGCAAAAACGCGTGACGCTACAATGAGAGCGGACAGTAAAAGAAGTTGTGTGCGTGTTTTCATTCAGTCATTTCGATAAACGGCCAAGATGTTTTCAGGCGGCACGTCAGGCTGAAACAAGTGCGCCGGAGCAAGGATATAGCCGCCGCCTTTTCCCAGCACCTCGCAGTAGCGGCGAACTTCAGCTTCGATTTCGGCAGGCGTGGCTGTGGGCAGCAGATTCTGCATGTCGATGCCGCCGTGGAAACTCAGTCGGTCGCCAAACTCGCGCTTGAGACTCTCCGGCTGCATCTCCGGGCCCGTCGGCTGAATCGGATCCAGCACATCTACGCCGCAGGCGATCAGTTCGGGTATAAACGGACGGATCATGCCGCAGCTATGATACAGCGCCAGACCGCCCAGGCGGTGAATACAGTCGGCCATCTCCGTCAGATACGGTGCAATGAACTCACGGAACATTGCCGCGGAAATAAGCGGGCCGCGCTGCGTACCGAGGTCACTGATGACCAGATAGAGATCAATCCGGCCGGCCGTGACCTCCGCGGCGCGCCGGTAGTCCTCCAGATAAAAGTCGGTGAACTTGCGGGTCAGGAAGTGAACCCACTCCGGCCGCTCGACCATATCAAGGAACATGCCCTCCCACCCGCGCACCAGAGCCGCCCGCTGCCAGATGTCGGCGAAGCCGTAGAGCAGCGCCTGTTGCCCGTAACGCCCACATTGCGCTTTGAGTTGCGACCGGTCCAGACAATCCGGCGACGGCCACGGAAACGCCTCCAACTCAGCGAAACTGTCAGCGCTGGCCAAAGCACCCTTGGAGTCCTCTCGCATCGGGCCCCACGGTGTCGCATGGTAAACGTAGCGTTCGCCCCAGAAATTCTGAAATAAGCCGTCGCCCACCTCGCGCTCCGGCAGCGCAGGAACCTCGAGGTGCCGCACGTCCACGCCGAGCGAGTCGAGCAGCCGGTCTTTGTCGTTGTGGCCCACGTGCGCGAGCAACCGCTTCAGCGCCGGCGGCTCCGCCCAGAAATCGCGCGGTGTCCGATCCGGCAGTTCGTGTCGCAACGCAGCCAGCACTCGCTCTCGTGAACTCAGTCTCATGGGTCAGTGCTCGCGCTCTTTCCTACTTTTTCGCATACGTCTCGAACCACGCCACACACTCGCGCACATCCTGTTCGAGGCGATCCGTCTGGTATTCGTATTCGCAGGTGAGCTGCACGGAGAGCCCCTTTGCCCTCAGAGCGTCCAGAATCTCGCGAAGTTGTGCCACACCCGTCCCGTACGGCACGGCGTGTGCCTCAGGCGACACGCGGTCGACATCCACGAAATGCAGGGCGAAGATGCGAGAGGCCATCAGCTTTTGGATGCCTGCGACGGGTTTGACCCCCGCCGCAGGCCAATGGCCGATATCCGCGCCCGCGCCGACGCAGTCGCTGCACGCGGCAACTTTGGCTGCCATGAACTCCGGGTCCCACCACGGGCTTTTTTGGGCGTGGTTGTGAATCATCACGCGGATCTTGTACTCCTGTGCCAGGCGGTCAATCAGAGGGAGTTGTTCCGGCGGCGGCTCGGTGAGCAGCATGCCGATGCCCAGCGCCCGCACGAACTCGAACTCCTTGCGCCAGCCCGCTTCATCCGGCTCGTTCACCACGCCGTAGCTCAGCACCTTGAGCCCGCACCCCTCTAGATAGGCCCTCACAGCCGTGACCGTCTCAGGCGCCATGTCGGAGTGTTTGACCGAACCTTTGAACGCGCCTCCCAACTTCTGGACGGGGGTCAGTTCAATGGCCTTGAATCCCAGCCGCTTGGCCGTCTCGATGGTCTCGACCATCGTGCGGTCTTTGAACGTGTACGCCTGCAGCGCCAGCGTGAAGGGGCCCTCCGCCGCCACACAGGTGACAGCTGCCAGAAGAGATGCCGCAAAACAGAATGCCGTTGTCTTCATTTCGTTTCCCATCGTGCCGCGGGCGTCCCGTCCATGAAGGCAAGGGCAAGATGCCCGTGCCACAGCCATTTGACCTAACAGTCTATCAGCCTACAGCCTAACAGCCTCTTTTCTCAGAACTCCCATCCCGGCCGGATAAAGGGCTTGATGAGCTCGTTGGCCTGCTTGTTGTCGGAGATGCAGTTCTTCGCGTCCCAGTTGATCTTCCCGGGAATGCGCTGGGCCATGCAGCCGACCAGCATGCTCTCGACCAGCGGCACCGAATGCGCGGTGCACGAAGTGGTCTTGCCCTCGCCGCGGCACGCGTTCAGGAACTCGAGGTGCTGGCTCTGGTTCTTCGCACGCGGCAGCGTCACCGGCACCGCCTGACACGCCTCGTGCTTGTCGAGCGACTTCATCTTCGCCTCGCCCTTGAGGCCAAGGTAGCTGACTTCGCCGTAATCGTCGGTGTTCACCAGCATGCCTTTGTCGCCGACGATGAGGCACCCGGTCGTCGGCACCTGCCCGAGCGTGGCGACCACCTGCGGCATGATCGCCTCGGAGGGCTTCTTGTAGCCGTCGTACCAGAAAAGATTCACGGGCGGCTTGCTGCCGCGCGCGGCGTAGGTGAGACACACTTTGCTGGTCTTGGGATAGGTGTCGTCGAAATGCTCGGAGACCTCGACCGCTTCGCCCGCGATGATCTCGCCCAGCTCCAAGCCGCGGAACGCGAGGTTCATCGTGTGGCAGCCCATGTCGCCGAACGCGCCTGTGCCGAAATCGTAAAACGCGCGCCAAGCGATGCGGTGGTACGCTCCCTTTTTGAAGGGGCGCACCTTCGAAATGCCCAGCCAGAGGTCCCACGACATTTCCGGCGGAATCGGATCGGCATCTTCGGGCCGCTGCAGCGGCTGCTTCCAGCCCCAGACGCAGCCGGGGAAAATCTCGGGGCGGTTGGTCCACACATGCACTTCGCGCACGTTCCCAAGAATGCCGGAACGCAGGATCTCCACGCCGCGGCGCAAGCCGTCCTTCGCGCTGCCGTGGTTGCCCATCTGCGTCACCACGCCGCACGCCTTGGCCGTCTGCTTGAAGTACCGCGCCTCCCAGATCGTCCGCACCAGCGGTTTCTCGACATAGACGTGGCAGCCGAGCTTCATCGCCTGAATCGCCGCCCGTGCATGCGTGTGGTCGGGCGTGGAGACAACGACCGCGTCCAGCCCCTTCTCGGTCTCCAGCATCTTGCGATAGTCGGCATAGGTGGTGAAGTCCGCCTTCAGCCCCTTGTCCGTGTGCCACTTCTTAGCCTCGTTCAAAAAGGTCGCGTCCACGTCGCACATCGCCGCGATGCGCACGCCGCCGCAATCGACCATCGAGGGCCAGTTGCCCATGCCGCGGCCGCCCACGCCGATCACGCCGATGTTCAACTTCTCGCCCGGCTTGCGGAAACGCGCCGCAGCCCCCGTGGACGTGCACCCGTTCAACGCCACCGCGCCTGCAGCCAACGCCGTGCCCTGCAAAAACGCGCGGCGGGAAAAGCCTGTCTGCTTCATCATCGCTCATCTCCCCTTATGAGGTTCAACCTGTAACGTGTAACCTGTAACCAGCAAACAGCATTACCTTACGCCACCGTCACCGGATTTTCAAGGTGACACTTGCGCAACTTTTGTGACACTTTTGCGCAACAGGGTAGACGCTGGCGTTACCGCTCAACGTTGACAGCAACAGGCTCGCGTCGGCTTTGCACGCAGGGCTGCTGCACAAATCCCCCCCCCGAGCCGTTTCGAGGTTGAAACCCATGGCTTCTGCCTGTAAAATGCGTGCATCTTTCAAAAGAAACGGAAGTGCTTCTATGCCCCTACGCTATCTGACAGCCGGCGAATCGCACGGCCCCGCCATCACTGCGATCCTCGAAGGCATGCCCGCAGGCCTGCGGCTTGACGAGAACGTCATCGCAGCCGATCTCGCGCGCCGCCAGACCGGCTCGGGCTCGGGCGACCGTATGTCCATTGAAAAGGACCGCGCCCAAATTCTTGCGGGCGTTATGGAAGGCGTCACCACCGGCGCGCCCATCGCACTTCAGATTGTCAACAACGACCACGCCAACTGGAAGGGCAAGTCCGTCCCCGCGTACACCACGCCACGCCCCGGCCACGCCGACCTCGCCGCCGCTGTCAAATACGGCTACAACGACATACGCCCCGCTCTCGAGCGCGCCTCGGCCCGCGAAACCGCCGCACGCGTCGCCGTCGGCGCGGTCTGCCGCGCCTTCCTCAAGACTTTCGGCATCACCGTCGGTGGCTATGTTTCGTCCATCGGCGAACACGCCTCCCGATTGGAAGGACTGTCCTTCCCCGAACGCATCAGCCGCGCTCGCACCTCGGACGTGCAGTGCCCCGATCCTGACGCCGCAGCGCTCATGGTCAAGGCCATCGAGAAGGCCCGCTCCTCGGGCGAGACGCTGGGGGGCATCCTCGAAGCGGTCGCGCAAGGTCTGCCGGTCGGTCTCGGCTCGCACGTGAACTGGGACCGGCGTCTCGACGCGCGCCTCGCCCAAGCCGTGATCGGCATGAACGCCATCAAGGGTGTCGAGATCGGCGACGCCTTCGCCAACGCCTGCGAAATCGGCACACAAGCCCATGACGCCATCCTGTCCGCTCCGGACGGCCTCACACGCCGGAGCAACGCCTGCGGAGGCATCGAGGGAGGCATCTCCAACGGCCAGCCGGTCTGGTTGCGAGCCGCCATGAAACCGATCCCCTCCACACGCAAGGGACAGGACACGGTGGATCTCGCAACCGGCAAGCCCATCCTCACCTATTACGAGCGCTCAGACGTCTGTCCCGTGCCCCGCGCCGTCATCGTGCTCGAAGCCATCGTCGCCCACATTCTGGCCGACGCCCTGATTGAAAAACTTGGCGGCGACAGCCTCGCAGAGATGAAACCCCGTTTCGACACGCTCCGTCGCGCGACCCTCGCGGACGTGCCCATGTCCGGCCAAACCCACGTTTTCTGGCCGTAAGAGAGCCGCCGGACAGAGACCGACCCAACCTGCCCCCAACCACTGAACCATGAGCCCTCCTATGCACCTCTTCCTCTACGGCCCGCCCGGCAGCGGCAAATCAACCATCGGGCGCATCCTTGCGGAGCGTCTCGACTTGCCGTTCATCGATCTCGATGCGGTCATCGAAACCTCCGCTAAGCAGACGATAAGCGACATTTTCGCGTGCGAAGGCGAGGCGGGCTTCCGGCTGCGCGAGAGCACGGCGCTTGCCCACGTGATCGCGAGCGCGCCAGCCGTGATCGGCCTCGGCGGCGGCGCGCTGCTGAAACCCGAGAACCGCGCACAGGCTGAAGCCGCCGGCGAGATTCTCTGCTTCGAAGCGGACGCCGCCACACTCGAGTGCCGCGTCGCCCGGACTCCCGGCGTGCGGCCGTTGCTCCACACTCCTACATCCGACTGCGTGCAGCCCCCGCAAGCAGGCCAGAGCAAACCGATCGCCCAACTCCTCAGCGAGCGCGCAAGCCATTACGCCTCCTTCCCACACCGCGTCACCGTTTCCGACCGCCCTCCCGAAGAGACCGCCGATGTGGCCCAGACCGCCCTCGGACGGTACCGCGTCTCGGGCATGGGAAAAGCCTACAACGTTCACGTGAAGCCGGGGCTGCTCGACCGGCTCGGGGAATTCTTCAGCGCGCTGAACGCGGGCGACCGCACCGTAATTGTCGGCGACACCCACACGCTGCCGCTCTACGGCGAACGCGTCGCAGCCTCACTGCGGGCCCGCGGTGTCGCCGCCTCCTGCTTCGCCATCCCGGCGGGCGAAGAGACCAAAACCATCGACACGGTCGCCTCACTCTGGTCCGTTTTCCTCAATGCCGGCATCGAGCGCGGCCACGCCGTGATCGCGCTCGGCGGCGGCGTAGTCGGCGACTTGACCGGCTTTGCGGCCGCCACCTGGTTGCGCGGAGTACGCTGGATCGGACTGCCAACGACCTTGCTGGCCATGGTCGACTCCGGGCTGGGCGGCAAGACCGGCGCAGACCTGCCCGAGGGCAAGAACCTGATCGGCGCATTCCATCCGCCATCGCTTGTCTTGGCCGACACCGCTACGCTTGCGACCCTGCCCGTGCGCGAGTTGCGCTGTGGTCTGGCCGAGGCGATCAAGCATGCGGTGATCGCCGATCCCTGCCTGCTCGCAACCCTGCCACATTTCGCTTTCTGCAAAGGGTCCGCTGACACCGCCGCCTGCACCTGCCTGTCAGACGTCAAATGGCTGGCACCCTTCGTCGCTCGCGCCATGGCGGTCAAGATCCGCGTCATCCAGCAGGACCCCTATGAAAAGGGGACTCGCGCCGCGCTCAACCTCGGCCATACAGTCGGACACGGCATCGAGAAAGCCACGCACTTTTCGGTGCAGCACGGCGAGGCGGTCGCCATCGGCACCGTGCTGGAGGCGCGACTCGCGGAGGAACTCGGCCTGGCCCGCTCCGGCCTCGCCGCACAGCTTGCGGACATCTTCGAGCGGCTCGGCCTGCCTGTGGCACTTCCTCGCGGCGCCGACCTCGCAGAGGTGCAAACAGCCATGGCGCTGGACAAGAAAAAGGCGGGCGGCAAAATACGCTTCGCCCTGCCGGCTGACATCGGGGATGTGCGCGTCGGCATCACCGTTGACGCCCCCCTTCTCGCTCGCGTGTTGGCCGAACGGCATTGAAGCGCTTGCGCTGCACAAATGCGGAGCCAACACGTTGCTATGCAAGAGGTGGCTGAAACGGTCATCAAGGCAGAGCCTTCACTCCTTGGATTTTAGCAGGCACTGCGGACGGTTTTAAAACATCTGCCTGAAGTTGAATTCATTCCGCGTCTTTTTTTTCGTGTTCCGCCGCGGCTTGCATTTTCTGGCAAGCGTCAATCCGGCTTCCAGAATGCGGCCGCGTTGGTGGCGAGGGTGCCCTCCCGCATTTGCTTGCGGATCACCTCCACCTCCACCTTCCGCGAGATACCACACAGCTCAGGAACCTTGCGTATGTCGGATGCAGGCGTCTCTTTGGGCCCTTGCGTCACCTCGCTCCCGGCGTTCACAGCCGTAGACCCCTCCGGCGACTCCTGAGGCCATGCATCGCGTAGCCGGCCTCCGAGAACCGCCAGCGCCGTGATGAGCGCCAGTCCTGCCGCAAGCCTTGCGCTGCGGCCACCCAACGCCACACAGACCGCCGTGCCACACGCCAGCGCTGCGAAGCAAGCCACAGCTTCAGGAAGTCCGGCCAACGGCACTAGCAGCGCAAAGAAAAGGCCGCCCACAGCCGCACCCACGGCGTCAGCCAGAACAAAGACCACGGCGGCGTCAGCCATATCGCCCTCGCTCACAGCCAAGGCCAACGGCACCGTCACACCTGCCGCGCATCCTGCTGCGAAGCAGAGGATGACAGTCCCGTATGCAGTCAGCGCCGTCCCCGCGCAGAACACGATGCCGAGCGCCATGCCAGCCTGCGCCACGGTCAGCACAACCACCAAGCCGCGCAAAATAAGCGGCCGCCCTCGCGCACCCCAGACCAGACACTCCCCCAGTCGGTTGCCGCAGAAAAGCCCCGCCAGATACAGACAACTTCCCGCACCCGCCAGCAGGTAAAGCGATCCGAAGCGCATCTGCAAACGGTAGAGCACCGCCAGCGACACCGCCAGTCCCAGCGCGCCGCACGTGGCTAGCCATGCGGCCAACAGCCTCCTCGACGCCTGCGTACGCCCTCCCAGTGCCACCGGAGCCATCCACAGCACCACAAGCACCAGCCCCAGCACGCGCACGCTGTCGGAAGTCTTCAGCCATGCCAGCCACACACCCGGCGTGACATCCGGATATCCGCGACGCACGGCGTCCGCCAAGCCCCAAGACAGCACCTCTTCAACGCGGGCCGACTCGGGAAGCAGCACCGCGCGGTCAACGTTCAGCGCAGGGCACTGCTGCGCCAGCCGCTGCGCCCGCTGCTGATCGTAGAGGAGCGGAACCGCAGCAGCCGGATACAGCTCCCGCTTCAGCATCGCGAAACGGGCTGCCGCCGCCTCGGCCTCGTAGCAGAGCCGGGGAACCTGAGCGGCAACCCACCATCCGCCCGCGCCTGCAGCAAACACGCCACACTCAGGCCAAACCTGGCGTATCGCGCTCACAAAGCCATCGAGCAGGACGCACATTTCGGGCGTCAGCGTCGCAGCCTCGCAGTCGAGGCCGAACAGCGCAACACCCGTGCGTTTCGTCACGCGCCGCACCTGCCGCGCAAAGGCCTCCTGCCGCCACGCCGCCCCTTCGAGCGTCGTCGCCGGAGGAGGCGCCACCAGAACGCACTCGAACGTCGCGTCCGACTGCCGGCCTAGATACCGCTGCGGCGTTTCCCCTGCCGCTTTCACGCGCGTCTCCAAGCCCCCCTCGCCGGCGACAGCTAAGACAGAGAGCCCATACTGCGCGTCGCACGGGCACCAAACAATCGTCAGGTCAGGCCGCAGCGCCTCCAGAGCCAGACCCGCGGCCAGCGGCACTTTCCCGAGCAACAGAACCTCTTTCGCATACGGCCGCTGCGAGAGGAGAAGGACCGCAAGTTCCATCGCTCGGTCACCCTCAGGAACTACCTCTACACCGACCGATGAGAGCGCATAAAAAGAGCCGCCATGCGAGCCGAAGAACGTAGTGCCGCAGCCGGTCTCGAAGCGCCCCGGCCGCTCGATAGCCTGAGGGAAATAGCGGAACCACTCGGATTCGTCGCGCGGATCAGGCGCCACACCATGAACGAGCAACAGCGTCACTCCCAAGCCGCCCAAAGCCGCGCCGAGCGCCTCCCATGCGAAGGCCCGGCTGACTTCGCCTCCGAGGCCATGCAGGCAGCGGCAGACCGAGGGAATCACGAGACCCGCGACCAAGCCGAAAGGCGCGTTGGCGGCCAAGCATCCAACCGCCAGATGCAGCAGAGGAAACGTCTGATACTCCGGCACGCCCAGCCAACTGCGGATGTTCTCGATCAGCGCGTACTGCGCGAAATAGAGCAGGCCGCATGCCGCGATCAGCAGCCAGACCGCCCGCGACAGAAAGCCCGCGGCCCTCCGTCCGAGCGGTGTACATGCCGCTGCCGCCCCCATCCCGGACCAGAACAGCCAGCAGGAGACAAAAAGTGCAACACCGGTCTCCGCCGACTCGAAACGCCACAGGAAGCGCCGCAACAGCAGCGTCTGCGCCACCATCGCCACCGCGCCGAAAACCGTCGCCGCCGACAACGCCGAAAAAGAATGGAAACGTTTCATAACATCACCTGCCAAACCCAAGCGTCCCGCTCCGTTCAACGGTTCCAGCCGTGCGGCACATCCCTGCCGATGGGCGTCGTCCAACAGGCTTCGAACCGAGACACCGGGTTTGTTCAGCACGTGCGTGCAGATCATCGTTGTCTCCGCATCGCCTGCCCTAGCAGTTCCTGCACGGCCCTTCTATCAGGCCCCGACAGCAAAAGGTGGGGCGCAAAAACAATGCCGAAACGTATGCGGGGTCACGCGTTTGTTGATTCCCGCAGCGGCGGTTGCCTTTTCGTACTCCGAAAATGCTCTCGCCGCTCGGGCGAAAGATCCGTTTCGGACTGCAAAACGCCGCACCGATCGCTAAAGGACACTCTCCGGCTTAGGTCTTCGGGCATGCTCGCAACTTCACCCCACCAAACCATTCTTCAGTCGGTCAATTTCAGGATACGCATATTGAGCAATATGCGCAACTGAAAACACCCGCCCGCGCAGACAGATCAGCCATTTTCCGCCATCAATACACGAGTGAATCCCTGTGAGGAAAACAGTTGTTACGTCTGCTGAAGCCCGTCATTATTGAGGCATCCTTTAAGCCTGTTGTCAGCCGGGACTGGCCTAGCCTTCAGTTAGCCGCATCATCCAAAGAGTGAACCCGTCAAACACAAACCGGCCGCTCAGAGTTTGAACCATGAAGATCCTGCTGACGTTGTTAATGTCACTTGCTGTTGTCACAACACTGGCGCAAGAGGGCTATAAGTACAGGGTTGAAATCCACGGCAATTTCGTCGCTTTAGAGAGGCAGCTGTTCGACCGCTGGCAGAAAGATAATCCTTCGCAGATCATTGACCTTGCGGCTTTCTCGCGCCTCTGTTCCAAAAGCAAAACAACGGTTCTTTTTTTCCGCATCTTCTCATGGTGTCTGGCGGAGAATCTGTCGTCAACGCATGAGTATGTGACGGCGGACCCTGTTATTTTCGTGTTCTTTACGATATAAAAAGGAAGACTTTTGTGCGGTTCGAGTGCAACGGACATACGTAACCGGCAACGTGTTTCTAGGGGTGATGCAATGTGAAAAGCGGCTAACCCGAGCGCCCATCTGACGGGTCATGGACGAAATCGCCATGCTTGTAGCGATCAGTCCCCCTGGCTGTGTGACGCAACTGGTTCATGGCGCAAAGACGCCTGTGCCGACAGCCACCTATCCGGCAGTCAGAACAGATTGTGAGATGACCGGAGTGTGTTTCGACGGCGGAACCGTTTTCCACAGCGGCAGGCCACTCGCCAAGACCTGCGGGCACAGCGTGGCACCGCTCTGCCGGATTCTGGACACGCTTTTTCTGCGATCACCGACACCGCTTGTCGCCCGAAAGATCTGTGGGGCTGACCAAGAACAAATCAGAGTCGAACCAGGCGTCGGATGCGCCGACGTTGTGAAGATCGAAGTTGACTCTGTGCTCACTTCACCCTCATTATAGTGTCAACAATCTGTGCCGGAACTTTTCCTGTTCACGTCAGGGTGGCGTGCGGTCGGGTCTGGCTCATATTAAGGGACGCAGGACAAGTGTGATGGAGGCAAGCGAATGAACAGAATCAACTGGATCGTAATGGTGGCGCTGGCAGTTGCTTTGGGCGCAAGCGGTGCTTCGGCTGCTGAGAAAGCCAAGAAGGAGAAAACCGCTCAGAAGTCTCCTACGAAGACTCCGTCTGATGTGTACGCGAAGTATGACGCCAATAATAACGGCATCCTCGACCCAGCAGAGAAGGCGGCCATCAACAAAGATTTCGCGGCCAATCCGGCTGACATGCTCCTCAAGCTCTATGACAAAAACAACGACGGCAAACTCGGCGCTGACGAAATGATGAGCATTCCCGCCACACAGCACGTGGCGCCTCCCGCCAAGCAGAGCAAGCCCAAGAAAAGCAAGTAGCTGACAGCGTGTCGGCCGCAAGGGCGGCATCGGTTTGGAAGGCGACTCGCCCGAGTTCAAGCGCGAGTCGACCTGGCGCCGGAGGATTTGCTTCTCCGGCCGGACGCCTGTTCCGGCGAATGAATCACCAGCCAACCCGGGAAACATCCGCTGCCCCAGCGCCCGGCAGCGCGGAGGCCGTGAAATCCGAGCGGTGTCAGCTCGGCACGCCATTCAGCGAAATGAACAAGCCGCCCGGATTGGCCTGCTGGAAAAACTGGGCGGATCGGGCTGAGTCAGCCTCTGATCTTACAGCGGCCTCACACGTTTTCAAACTTCTGGCCAGGCATGGGCGCGACGGCATTCTCCACGCCGTGCTGCTTCACCAGACCGACCATGGCGGACACCTTTCCGGGTTCGCCATGAACCGCGAACACGCGAGAGAGATTGCCCTTCACCCCGTCGAACCAGCGCATCAGCGCCGTGCGGTCCGCATGGGCAGAAAGGGCGTTGATGGTGTGGACGCGCGCGCGGAGTTCAAACTCGTCGCCCAAAATGCGCAGCGGCGACTTGAGCTCTACGATGCGGCGGCCCAAGGTGTTCTCGGCCTGGAAGCCGACGATCAAGATGATGTTGCGGGAGTCAGACACCATATGTTTGAGGTGGTGCAACACGCGGCCACCTTCGCACATCCCCGAAGCGGCGATAACCACCATCGGGCCAGGCAAATCGTTCAGCGCCTTGGACTGGTCTGGGGTTTCGATGAACTGTAACCCGGGAAACTTCATGGGGTCTATGCCGTGCCGCAGGATATCCGACGCGTCGTCGTCGTAGCACTCGCGGTGTTTGGTGTACACCTGTGTGGCTTTGAGCGAAAGCGGGCTGTCCACATAGACCGGCGTCGGCGGCATGCGCCCCTCTTCCGTCAGTCGGTTCAAGTAATACAGGACCTGCTGTGTGCGCCCCACGCTGAAGGCCGGAATCAGGAGCTTGGATTTCAACTGGTGGATGTCTTCGATGAATCCCTTGAGCCGGCCCTTCACGTCTTCGGCAGAAGGATGGTCGCGGTCGGCGTAGGTGCTTTCAATGAGCAAGACGTCCGCGCCTTGAGGAAAATCGTAGTCGCGCAGAATCGGCTGGTCCGGCTGACCGAGATCGCCGGAGAAGAGCAGCCGGCGGCTTCCACCGCCAGACTTCACGTCGAGCTGCACCAGCGCAGACCCGAGGATATGTCCCGCGTTGTGGAAGACCGCGCTCACGCCGGCTCCAAGGTCGACCTCGCTCTTCAGAGACTCGGAAACGAAACGGCTCATGATCGCGTCGACATCGCGCGGCTCGTAAAGTGGCTCAAAGAGATTCTTCCCCTGCTGGGCACGCTTCTTGTTCACGATTTCAAGATCGCGCATCTGGAGATAGGCCGAATCGCGCAGCATGATGTCGCACAGGTCGCGCGTCGCGGGCGTGCTGTAAACCTTGCCGCGGAAGCCATGGCGCACAAGCGTCGGCAGATTGCCACAGTGGTCGATGTGCGCGTGCGACAGCACCACCGCATCCAGCGTTGAAGGATCGATCGGCATCTGACGGTTCTTTTCGAAAGCCTCTTTACGGTTGCCCTGGAACAGCCCGCAGTCCAGCAGGATGCGCTGTCCATTCGCCTCCACCAGATGCATCGATCCCGTGGTCGTCTGCGCCGCTCCAAAAAAAGCCAGGTTTATCATCAGTCCCTCCGCTTACGGTAGTTAAGTATTCGTTTCATATGATACGGCGATATCGGGCCGCGACACAACCTTTTCTCAAACAGAATCGATACGCCTAGAGCTCGAGCGTCGCGAAGTTGCCTTGCGCGAAAGGTCCGGGGTTGAGCACCACCGTCCGTCCGACCCACGAGCGCGAGGCTGCCTCGTGGATGTGGCCGGTCAAACAACAGGCTGGCTGCACTTCATCGATGAACCGTCGAAGCGCGCGACACCCGACATGCCTGCCGCTCGGCAACAGGTCGGCTGCGGTGTCATACGGCGGGTGATGAGACACCAGAATCAAGCGGTCTGCACGACTGCCGCAGGTCAGCTTGACTCCCGACAGCAGGCGTTCGAAGTCGGCCTCTTGAAACTCGCCAGGCGTGTGAGACGGGCACGGCAAGGAACCGCCAAGGCCGGCCAGCAGCCAGTCGCCCAACGGCAACACGCAGCCGTGCAGATTGTGGCAGCCGGCCAGTTTTCCGTCCGCCGCCATTGCATCGCAGTTGCCGATTACGAAATAGCGGGGCTTGCCCTCCACTGCCACGGCGTCGGCCACCGCCTGAATGTGTTCCTGGTCGCCGAACGTCGTGAAATCGCCACAGATGACAAGAACGTCCGCTTCCACGCACACTCGCCGCAGCGTTTCGGTGTGCGCCACGTTGCCGTGCAGATCCGATATAACCGTCATTTTCATCGTGTTGCACCTTCAATCTCGCGTCTACTTTACTCGAATACGTCACGGCAGGCAAGGAGAGCGCCATTGCGGGGTTGACAACTGGTGCGCTGATCACGACAATTTGGTTCTTTGAAACTCGCACTGAGAAGGAGCCTTTTATGTCGTCGATCTTAAATCGTGTCGCCCAACTGGGTGTCGTCCCCGTCATTGCCATCGACAAAATCGAATACGCACTGCCGCTTGCTGACGCACTGCTCACGGGAGGCCTGCCCGTCGTGGAAATTACGTTCCGCACAGCCGCGGCGGCGGCGGTCATCCGTCTGCTCGCCAACGAGCGCCCCACCCTGATCGTCGGCGCGGGCACCGTGCTGACTCCCGAAACCGTGCAGACCGCCGTGGAGGCGGGCGCGCAGTTCGCCGTTGCGCCCGGCCTTAATCCGCGCGTGGTGATGGCTGCTCAAGAAGCCAAACTCCCCTTCGTGCCCGGCGTCGCAAACCCTTCGGATATCGAGGCCGGGCTGGAACTGGGCTGCAAGCTGCTCAAGTTTTTCCCGGCAGAAGCGCTCGGCGGCGTCAAGCTGCTTGAGGCACTTTCCGCACCGTACAAGCACACCGGCGTGCGCTTCATGCCGACCGGCGGTGCCTCGCCCGCCAACCTGCCATCGTATCTGAAAGTCGACACCGTCGCCGCCGTGGGCGGCACCTGGATCGCCAAGAAAGAGGATATGGCCGAGGGCCGCTGGGAACTGATCGCACAGCGCTGCCGCGAGGCCTGCGCGCTGGTCAAGACCATCCGCGGCTGACTTCAATCAGCCGGGTCGTTCACTTCACAGACGCGATGCCACCCTCGGGCTTGAGTTCAACCGTGCTGCCCTTCTTGACGATCACACCGCGATATCGGAAGGTAACCGCCGCCTCAGCAGACTTCAGTTTCCCGTCTTCGTAGAAGCACGTCCGCGGGTGGTGGAGGCCCCAGAAACCAGGGGCAGCGGCCTGGCAAGGGAATCCGTCAATCACCTCGACATGTACAAGCCCGCCGCTTTCAAGTTGGCCGCTCGGATAAAAGCACGTCATCCAGTCGTGACCGCCGCCGTTGAACAGATGGCCTTTGATCTCCCAGTTCTTGGCTAGGAAACACCAGTCAGGCTTCCCGCCGGGAGTGAAGTGAATGCCGGTTCCGGCAGGGAGAGGAGTCTTCCCCAACATGACGGCATCCGCCGCAAGCCGAGCGAACTCGACGTTATTACTGGTCGAGTAAAACGCCACCCAACCGGCCATGTTCATGCCGTAGAGATTGGTGGGAGTATCAAACGTCCGGTTGTAGGTGCCGGCAACAGGCGGCTTAGCCTCCGCTTGTTGACACCAGAGTACGCCAATAAAGACGGTGAGAAGCGCTCCGAGGGCACCTTTCCCCAATGTGATCCACACCACTTCCTTTGCAGTCCTGTTACGAACACAGCTTGTCATGCTCGCCTCCTTTCTGTTTACCCAAAAAACCGGAACAAAGAATAGCGTGCTATGCTTTACATGGAACAGTGTATCACGTGTCGGCTTCGTTGGAAAGCTGTGGAACGGCAAAATCTGCACGAAATGAAAAAAGAGCCCGGGGCGTTCGCTCCGGGCTCTTTTTCGTCAATCGTGTCGAGCCGCTCTTACTTAGCGGCTTCCAAACGGGCCTGAATCTCGGCCAGCTTAGCCTTGAGAGCGTACGGCATGCGCTTGCCGAACTTCTCCCACGACTCGGCGACGCCGGCCAGCTCTTTCTTCCAGCCTTCGACGTCCACCGCCAGCAACGCCTTCATGTCCTCTGCGGACACCTTGCATCCGCTCAGGTCGATGGCGTCCTCGGTCGGCATGATGCCAATCGGGGTCTCTTTGCACTTGGCCGTGCCTTCGATGCGCTCGCAGACCCATTTCAGCACGCGGCTGTTCTCGCCGTAGCCCGGCCACAGCCACTTGCCTTCGGGCGTCTTGCGGAACCAGTTCACGAAGAAAACCTTGGGCAACTTGGTCTCGTCCGTGCGGATCGCCATGCTCAGCCAGTGCGTGAAGTAGTCGGCCATGTTGTAGCCGCAGAAGGGCAGCATCGCCATCGGGTCGCGACGGACCACGCCGACCGCGCCGATGTTGGCGGCCGTGGTCTCGGAGCCGGCCGCGGAGCCCATGAACACGCCGTGCGTCCAGTCGAACGCCTGGTTGACCAGCGGAATCGTCGCCGGGCGGCGCCCGCCGAACAGAATCGCGCTGACCGGCACGCCGGCAGGATCTTCCCACTCGGGGGCGATCACCGGGCACTGGCTCGCGGGGCCCGTGAAGCGGGCGTTCGGGTGGGCGGCCTTGACCTTCTTGCCGTCCGCATCGCGCATATCCGGCGTCCAGTCCTTGCCCTTCCAGTCGATCGCGTGCTTCGGCGGCTCGCCGTCCATATCCTCCCACCACACGTCGCCGTCGTCGGTCAGCGCGCAGTTGGTGAAGATTGTGTTCTTGGTGATCGTGCGCATCGCGTTCGGATTGCTCAGGTACGAGGTGCCCGGCGCCACGCCGAAGAAACCGTACTCGGGATTGACGGCGTACAGGCGGCCGTCCTCGCCGATGCGCAGCCACGCGATATCGTCGCCCAGCGTCTCGACCGACCAGCCGGGGAGCGAGGGCTCCATCATGGCGAGGTTGGTCTTGCCGCAGGCGCTCGGGAACGCGGCGCAAACGTAGTGCACCTTCTTCTCGGGCGAGGTGAGCTTGAGGATGAGCATGTGCTCGGCCATCCAGCCTTCCTGCTTGGCCAGGTACGAGGCGATGCGCAGCGCGAAGCACTTCTTGCCGAGCAGAGCGTTGCCGCCGTAGCCCGAGCCGAACGACCAGATCGCGCCCTCTTCCGGGAAGTGGGCGATGTACTTCTTCTCGATCGGAGCGCAGGGCCAGGTGGAGTCCTTCTGGCCAGCCTTGAGCGGCGCGCCGACGGAGTGCAGGCACGGAATGTACTCGCCGTCCTTGCCCAACTGCTTCAGCACCTTGGTGCCGACGCGCGTCATGATGTGCATGTTGACCACGACGTAAGGCGAGTCGGTCAGCTCGATGCCGATCTTCCCGACCGGCGAGCCCAGCGGGCCCATCGAGAACGGGATCACATACATCGTGCGGCCCTTCATGCAGCCCTTGTAAAGCCCCAGCATCGTGCTCTTCAGCTCGTCCGGATCGCACCAGTTGTTGCTCGGGCCGGCGTCAATCTGCTTCTTGGAGGCGATGTAGGTGCGGTCCTCCACGCGCGCCACGTCCGACGCGTGCGAGCGGGCCAAATAGCAGCCGGGGCGCTTCTTGGGGTTCAGCTTGGTGAACACACCGGCCTCGACCATCAGGTCGCAAAGCTCTTTGTACTCTTTCTTCGAACCGTCGCACCACACCACATTTTTGGGCTGGCACAGTTTCTTGATCTCGTTGACCCAAGCGATCAACTTCGTGTTCTGGGTGGGAAGCTTGGCGGTGGCGGCAGCCTTGACAGGCTTCTTCGCAGCCGTACAGCTACAGGCGCATTTGGCGGTTTTCTTGCAGGCCATGTGGTCGTCTCCATGCTTGTCGGTTTGGGACTTCTGCACTCGGTCGCATGCTCCGGGCATGACGGGTGCGAAAGATGGCGCGACAGTGTATCGATTTTCGGCAAAGCGCGCAATTGAAAAGCTAACCTGGAAAGGGAAACTTTTTTCGAGTTCTTACCGCACCACGCGGGCACTCCCGCCCGACACAAGCTTCTCGACCTCACCTTTGGACGCCATCGAAGTGTCGCCCGGAGTGGTCATGGCCAGCGCACCATGAGCGCAACCGTAGTTGACGGCTTTCTGTGCGTCATTGAACGTCAGGAATCCGTAGACCAGCCCAGAGGCGAAGCTGTCGCCGCCCCCCACGCGGTCGTACACCCACAAATCCTTCATCTCCATGGCCTGATGGAACGCGCCGTCGTACCAGCAGATCGCGCTCCAGTCGTTGACCGACGCAGACTTGACCGCGCGCAGGGTGGTGGCGCACGCCTTGAAGTTCGGGAACTCCTTGACCGCCCGTTCGATCATCCGCTCGAACCCCTCGATCGGCAGCGCGCTGAGATTCTCATCCACGCCCTCGATCTCGAGTCCGAGACAAGCCGTGAAATCCTCTTCGTTGCCGATCATCACGTCCACATACTGAGCGAGACGGCGGTTCACTTCCCGGCACGCCTTCAGACCTCCGATGGTCTTCCACAGCGACGGCCGGTAGTTGAGGTCGTACGAGATCACGGTGCCGTGCTTATGCGCAGCAGCCATCGCCTCTTCGAGCACGAGCGGAGCGGTCGCCGACAGCGCCGCATAGATGCCGCCCGTGTGGAACCAGCGCACTCCCAGCGTCCCGAAAATGTGCGCCCAATCGATGTCTCCGGGTTTGATCTGCGAGGCCGCCGAATGGCCGCGGTCGCTCACCCCCAACGCGCCGCGCACGCCGAAGCCGCGCTCCGTGAAGTTGAGCCCCACACGCGTCGCCGCGCCCGTGCCGTCGAACGGCACCCAGCGGATCAGAGAAGTATCCACGCCGCCCTGCAAGACGAAATCCTCAACCAGCCGCGCGATGTCGTTGTCGGGAAAAGCCGTCACCACGCCGGTCTGCAGGCCGAAACACTTGCGCAGCCCGCGCGCCACATTGTACTCGCCTCCACCCTCCCACACCGTGAACGAGCGCGTGTTCTTAATGCGCATATCGCCAGGGTCGAGACGCAACATGATTTCGCCCAGAGAGACTTCGTCATACCGGCAACTGCCGGCTGGCTTGATGGCTAACTTCGACATGGCAGGCCCTTTCGGATACAATTCAGCTAAACGCGATTTGGAAAGCCGTAGTATACCCAATCCTCACGGTGTGAAAAGCCGAAACCGCCGAGCTTGAACACCTGCTTAAACCGTGCGATAGTAGTTACATGAAGAACCTGTGCTTTCTTTCCCTCCTTTCGTGGTCCGTCAGTGCGGGCGCACAGACCTCTTTCCCTTGGCACCAGGCGGACGCCACACACCGAGTCGTGTGCCGAATCGACGCCGCACAGACGCTACACGATCCGCTCGTGACGATTCCAGCCAACGCCGGCTCCGCTTCAGCCAAAGTCGCTCTCGTCGATGCCGACGCCCCCGAAACCCCTCTGCCGTTCTATGTGTCAACCAACGGCTGCACGCTCACGCTGCCGGGCGTGATCAGCCCCGGCAAGCCGCGCTACATCATCGTCTACAAAGGCGCGCTCCGGTCCCCGCGGCTCGACGCCCCACCACCTGTAACCGGCGATTATGCCCGCACCGTCCTCGGACATGCCTGGAACTTCGACGACGGCACTCCGTGTGGCATCACCTCCTGGGGCAACCGTCCCAACCATATCGGCCCCGTCACCGTGAAAGAGGGCTGGCTTCAAATCCCCATCAAAGACACCGACCCCTATTTCATCTTCGGCCCCATGTTCGGCCCGCCCGGCAATCCCCACAGCCTCCATATCGACTCCCGTCTCTACACGACACTCGAACTGCGCGTCCGCCAGTCCTGCCCCCACTCCGAATGGGAGTTTTTTGTCACCGATCACGACGGACTCTACAAATCGATGACGTTCGACGTGCGCGGCACCGATGCTCAGACCTTCCGCTTCGACCTGAAAACGGCTTTCCCCGATTTCTGGGACGGACGTGAGTTCCGCGCCCTGCGCATCGACACCACCAACGACAAGAAGGACGTGCTCGCCGAGGTTGACTATGTGCGCCTCCTGCCCGACCCTCCCACCGTGACGGTCGGCCCGGTCTTCTCGCGAGAGGCCATCGCCGCACGCGGCGGCCTCAGCGGCCTTAAGCCTTCCATGCCCCGCACCCTGATCGCCGGTACGCGAAGCGAAGCCAAACTCAAGAAGGACAGCAAAACTCCCCCTGTGAGTTTGCTCTGGGCGCTCATCACACCCGAGCACGGAACAACGCTGATCGAAAGCGCGGCCTCCGCCATCGCGCTTCCGGTCTTCTCCCACGCTGGCGATTGCGCTTGGAGCCTCGGGCCCGCCGATGACATCGGCCAACCGCTGCAGGCGGTCTCGGGTTCGTTGCGTATCGAGCCGGCCGCACTAGCCTCCTATCGCATCACCCCAGCCAAGGCCTACATCGGCCTCGCCGTACCATCGGCCACACTCACCGTTCAAGGGCTTGACGCCTTCGGAAACTCGCTCCCGGTGAACATCAAGAAGCCGCGCTGGGCCCTGACCGGAAACGCCCACGTTCCCGACGACCGAATCAAGGGCGACCCCGCCACCGTCACGGCCACCTGCCCCGGCGACAAGCCCGGAACGTACCACATCGCCCTGTCTGACGACAAAGGGCTCTGCGGCGAAACGGCCGTCACCACAGTCGCCTACCGCAAAGACGCAATCCGCCTAAACGCAAACGGAGCTCTGGTCACATCTGACGGATCTCTCTATTTCCCGGCTGGCGGCCTCTATGCAAACTGGCCCCACCGCGTCAACGACGACGGCACCATCGGCCGTGCGCTCGACCTCTTCCCCTGCGGTCCGGCCCCCTACAAGGCGGGGTTCCCCTGGACTTCAGAGACCGAGACTGCAGTGAACGCTTACTTCAAACACTGCTCCGAGCGCGGCATCACCTGTCAGCGCCTCATGCTCCGCAACATGGATCTCGTTGGCCGCGTAGACCCCGTTCAGCTCCAAGCCACGCTCCGCCTCTTCGACCTCGCCCGACCTTACGGCATCCGCTTCAACGTCGCGCTCATGGAGGATTACACGAAGCCCCCTTATGTTTCGCAAGAGATCCTTGAAAAAATCGTGCTCCCTCACTACACGCCGGAACAACTCACCGGACTGCCACCGCACCGAGCGCGTTTTCTCGTGAAGAGAGAGACGCTGGCCTCCGCTGCTCTCCGCTACAGCGATCGCGACGCCATCGCCTGCCAGAAAGACTACCTGAGCGAACTCATCCCGGTTCTCGCCGCACGGGAAGAGGTGCTCTGCTACGAGTTCGAGAACGAGATGGTCTATCCACCCATGCCGTGGTGCCGCGAGATCGCCGCCTTCATCCGCACGATCGACCCGCACACGCTGATCCTCGGCAACCCGGGACCGCACGATTGGCCCGAGCCGCTGCGCTGGCGCGACTCTGGCTGCGACCTCTTCAGCTACCACCCTTACAACGACGGGCAAGCTCCCGCAGATCACGGCGCCGTCATTTATCTCCGCAGCAAATTCGCGGCGCAGAGCGGCCTGCCCATGTATACGGGTGAAGGCGGCCTGAACCAAAACCGCTGGGGCAAGGGCGTGAAACAGCTCGGCGCCGAACTTGCCGCGCGCGGCACCCGCGACCAGATCTGGATGTCGGTCTGCTGCGGCGCGAGCGGCAGCCTCTATTGGACGCTGGGATACGATCTCGAAGCCCAGGAGTTCGCCAAAATCCGTCCCGCCTTCGACGCGCTCGGACTCGATTTCAAAAAACTCAAGCGACAGCGTCCCTCAGTTGCCCTCGCGCTGCCGCCGAACCTGCGCGACCGCCGCGACGCAGCCATGGCCATGCGCCTGCTTGACCTTGGTGCGGATTTCGATGCCGTCGCCACAAATGAAGTCTCCGTGTACGCCACACGAATCAATCTGGAGAAACAATCGCCCGACAGCGTGACCCTTCCCGCCACCGTCGCCCGCCCCGCCACCGGCTGGCAAATCGCCACACTGCTCTCGGAAAAGAACGAACAGTCCCTGCTCTACCTGCGCAATGTGGCAGGCGGCGTCAAAGATTTCGGCGCGCCGCCCCGACCCTGTTTCCTGCGCGACGTGCAGCCGTCCGAAGCCTCGTTTACGCTTCGCTCGGCTTGGCACACGGTCACCGTGTTCGATCTCGACACACGACAGACGCACACCGTCACGCCCGACACCGCAGGCCGGGTCTCACTGGGAACGACCTCGCACGATTTCCTGATCGGGTTGCACAAGTAATCTCAAGCATATGCCCTGCGCATGATCCGGGGCAGCCTATTTGTAGCCCCGCTGCTTGGCCTCTTCAAGAATCAGCTCGGTCGTCGTCGCGCCGATCCGCGTCACGCCTAACTCACGGACGCGCAGCAGGTCGCCGAGCGTGCGCACGCCGCCTGCCGCCTTGATCGCAACCGATGGCGGGCAGTGCGCGCGCATCAGGCGCAAGTGGTGATCTGTCGCGCCGGCATACGCGTAAAAGCCGTTGGATTGTTTAACAAAACCATAGCCGCTGGATGTCTTGACGAACGCCACGCCGATTTCCGAGCAAATCTCGCAGAGCCTGACAATCTGAGCATCGGCGAGATAATCGTTTTCGAAAATCACTTTCAGAAGGGCACCGCGGGCGACCACCGTATCGTTGAGCGCGCGGATCTCTGTAGCGACATACTCCCAATCGCCGCCCATCGCTTTGCCGACATTCACCACCATGTCGATCTCCGTCGCGCCGTCCGCGAGCGCGGCCTCGGCCTCTTTGACCTTGATCTCAGGGATACTGTTACCGTGCGGAAAGGCTACAACAGCACAAACGCCGACATCCGTGTCTTCCAGCACACGCCGAGACATTTCGGTCGCGTAGGGTTTCACGCACACCGTCGCCACAGCGTACTTCTTGGCCAGCACACATCCCGCCACAATTTGCTCATCCGTCATCGTCGGGTGTAACAGCGAGTGATCGATCATCTTCGCCAGCATTTTCAGGCTCACCGTCTCTGTCATTTTATCCTCGCGCTTGGGGTTTGACGGCGAGTGTATCGCCGCGTGCGTGAATGTGTCAAGTGTGGGCGTCGGGCGCGATTCTCGTCTTGATACGCGAACGTACGAAGCAGTATGATTTCCCCAGTACATGAGTTCGGGTTAACGACTGGGGGTGCTATGCGTCGGATGCTTGTCGCGCTGATTTTCATGGGGGTGGCCGCATCGGCCTGGGCCGCAGCGCCGCTCGAATACCGCTATCTCGACGGAGTGGGCGACCCGAAACGCTGGTCGCCAGCCGAATGCGAAACGTCTGTCTCGCCCCATGCCGTTTGGGAGCATCCCGCGCTCCGCATGCATATTCCTGTGGACTTCACCACCGGCGAGAAGCAGTACCCCATCGGCTGGCCGCGCATGTATCTGGCCCTCCTGCCAGATGAACAGGCGTGGCAGGCATACGACCGCTTTGAGTTTCAGATCTTCACGGAGGCCTCGCGCACCAACCTGCCCAAGCACCCGCTGACCTTCCATCTCTACAACGTCCAGGGCCAGCAGAAGCTGTTCACCCTCGACTTAGCCGCCATCGGCGCATGGAAGACCTTCAGCGTCAACATCTCCGACCTCGGCCTAACTGGCGACATCGCGCGGCTGGGCTTCAACATCAACGAGGCGGACTACAACGACAAAGATCTCGTCGACTTTCACCTTGGCGGGTTCCGCCTCGCGCGCGCCACCGTCGCGCAGGTCACCGAGCTCAAAGCCGCCGCACCCGCGCTCTTCTGCGACAGCCGTGTGCTCCCCATCGAACTGGTCGTCGAAGGCCCTCCAGAGAAACTGGCCGCTGGCGTACCCATCCAACTTCGCGGCAACGATCACATTGCTTTGGCAAAAACCGTGCCCGTGGCCCGCGGCCGCCAGACAATCGACCTTGCGCTGGTCGGCACAAAACTCGATCCCGGCCTTTATACCCTCGTCGTCTGCCCCGACGATCCCGCGCTCCGCAGGACAACCGCCGTTACCCTCACCTCCTCGCCTTGGCAAAAGGAGACTTTGTGAATTTCTTTCAGCCGGCTCTGGTGTTTCTGGGTATCGCATGCGCGGCGCAGGCCGACGTGTTCATCTTCGACTTCGGCACCAAGGACTCGCCGCTGCATCCCGGCGCGATCCGCGTCACGGAGACCGGCGACGGCCAAGCCACGTGGTGTACGGGTGACCTTGAATCGCAGACCTATCCGATCACAAGCGAGAGGACAGAGGACAAACATAGCGGCAAAAAGAATCCGCCCCCCGTCTACCTCAATGACCTCACGTGCGACCACGTCTCAGGTGGAGGGTCACTTGCGCTAACGCTCAAAAACGTTCCCGCAGGCAACTACAAACTGCTCCTCCTCTGCGGCCGCGCGGGCGGCCGTTCCGAGCAGGTGTGGGACATTGACATCCTCTCCGACACGGACTCGGCTTCCGCCACATTCGCAGGCCCCTGTGAATTGCGTGCTCTCCAGCTGGATGCGTCCGCCACAGAAAAGGGCCTCGTGCTCACCTTCCGGACCCGTAGCCGCTGGCTGGTCAATGCGCTGATCGCCGTGCCTGTCGCGGAACTGGAAACCGCGCAAAAGAACGTGATCGCGCCCATCCTCGACGAATGCGCTACTCTGCCGCCAGAGGAATTAGCAAAGTGGAAGGAGGCCCCGCATCCGAACGCCACGCCTGAGCCCAAATGGACTGATAAACAAAGGGAAGACGGGCTCGCCGTCTACACGCGACCTTGGGCCGAACCGATTTGGCCCGACCACTTCCCTCGCCAGCACGAGATCGACGCGCCGGTCCGAGCCTTCGCCTCGCCGGGCGAGTACGAGCCGCTCACTTTCGCGCTCTACCCGCTCACCCACTTCTCCAACGCAAACGTCCGCGTCTCAGGCGACCTGATCTGCATGAGCGGCGTCAAGAGGGTCCGCTTTGACTCGGCCAACATCGACCTGCGTTTCGTGCGCTACATGAACGTACGGCCCAACTACAGCACGTTCAACACCTATTACCGCGCACCGGACGTGCTGATGCCGTGGCGGCCTCGGCCGCTCAAAAAGGGCGAGAACATGCGGCTCTGGCTCACGGCCCACGTCGCACTCGGCCAACCTGCCGGACTTTACACGGGCATGGCGATCGTGACTGCGGACCACGTCACCCTTCACGTGCCACTCTCCCTGCGCATCCTGCCGATCACGTTGCAGAAAGACCAGTCGCTCGTCTACGGCCAGTACTATCACCATCCGCTGCGCAACGTCGACAATGCGCCGGACGATTTCTCGCGCGCGTGGTGGCAGCACAAAGCCGAAACCGAGCAGGCCGACATGCGCGAACACGGCATGAACACCGTCGTGCTGGGCCTGAACGGCTCTTGGAAAGAAAACCGCTGGGTCTATTCGTTCGACCGGCTCCAACGTGACATCGATCTCTATCGCAGTGTCGGTTTCGACAAACCCATCGTCTGCTCTATCCCTTGCGAAAGCCTCTACCGCAAACACATGAAGTCAGATATGGGGTCTCACCTCGGTAAGATCAGCATGCCGCCGGACGCGTTCTTCGAGGAGCTGACCGCCATGGTTCGGGCCATCGAAAGCGAAGCCCGCCGACGCCAGTGGCCCGAGCTGCTCTACTACCCGGTGGACGAGCCATCGACCAGCCCCGACTCTGTAGCCTTCATGGCGCGCGTCATGGCCGCGATCAAACGGGTGCCACACGTGCGAACCTACGTCACCGCCGACCCCGAACACGAACAGTTCGCGCCGATGCGCCCATTCATCGACATCTGGTGCTGCCAGCCCTTCTCGCTCGGACGCGAGGCGGTCCTGGCCGACATGAAGGCGCGCGGCGTGGAGTACTGGTGTTACCCCAACCACATCTCCGGCGAGAACGACCACACGCCCACCCTCGGCGCGCGTATGACCTACGGCTTCGGCTTCTGGCAGTCGGGCTACCGCTGCCTCATCCCGTGGATTTACCAGTATGACTGCGGCGACCCGTGGAACTATCTGGACAGTTCAGCCCAGGACTTTTTCAACCGCACGGCAGATGACGGCACGCCGATTCCTGTGACCCTGTGGGAGGCCTACCGCGAGGGCATCGATGACCACCGCTATCTTTTCACGCTGGAGAGCACCATCGCCCGTGCCGAGGAGGCCGGGCTCAAAGATGCCACCGCCCGTGCCCGTGCGGTCATTGCGCAACTCACAGCCGCCATCGACGTCCAGCCGAAATACAAAACCGAAAACCTCTGGGCCGCCGAGGCCTTCGACGCCTGGCGCTGGGCCGTCGCCGAACAGATCCTCGCGTTGCAGTCACAACTGGACAAGTGATCTCAAGGCCCCGCTACCAGACGTGCTTTGCTTAGTTGGAGCGGACTGTAAGGGAGGCGCTTTTCCTGCCCTTTTTCAATTAGTTAAACACCTGGAATGTCGTTGACGAAGAAAGGCAAATCGCATAGAGTGCAACTTAAATATTTAGTTTGGGTTTATCCATTCACATGCACAGGGAGAGCCTTATGATCACACCTTCGTTCCATGCACGTCTTGTCACGTTGGCGACAGGGGCTGTCCTGGTTGCCGGTCTCGCCCAAGCAGCCGTGCTTCAAGTCGGCACTGGCGGCGGAACGACAGCGCCTGGCGTCTGGACTTCGGGTGCCGCCGTTTCCAACGCGTTCACCGCTCTGACTGTGGTCCCTGGTAATTTCGGGCCCTTGTACGACAGCGCCAGCGGCAAGGTCGGCGGTGGCACTGTGACCGGCCAGCTCTACTATGCCTTCACCGCACGCTCTCTGGACCGGGCGGGAGACACCCGGCTGCCCACTAACAGCATTGCCGGGTACCCCTACAACCCGGGCACGTCGTTCGCCGGCGGTCAACTTGTCGGAGCCTCGCCCTCGCTGAGCGTCAGTCAAGCTCTTGGCAACTGCGCGTATGGCTATAACATTGGCGCTTGCGGGAGCGGTGCCAGCACCTTTTTTGGCAATCCGCGTTTGGATATGGCCCCCGCACGCGTCGCGCTCTTCGAAGTGCATGTGCAGTACAACGCCTCGGCTAGCGACAATGGCACTATCACCATGTGGCTTTACGACAATCACCCGCTCAACGGCAGCCGATTGCGTCCGACGTGGCAGTCTGTACGCAAACCCTGACCACGGCGAGCAGCGACTTCTCCTTCGACTCGTTCTAATTCATCTCCGGACACACGGACACCACCCCTTCGACTCGCTGGAATTTCTCCAATGTAGTCTTCGCCCAGAATGCCGGCGAAGCGTCTGACTATCTCCTCACGCACCCGACCCGCGTCATCCAATCTGTCGTTCAAGTCGGCACCGGCGGTGGAACCACAACGGCCGGCTCCTGGACTTCAGGGGCAGCCGTATCCAATGCGTTCACCGCGCTGACCGTGATTCCCGGCAACTTCGGCGACTTATATGACAGCACCAGCGGCTTGGTGGGCGGCGGCACAGTCTCAGGCGATCTCCACTACGCCTTCACCTCGCGCTCCCTGGATCGTGCGGGAGACACCCTCCTGCCGATCGGAAGCACGAATTATGTGCCGCATCAACCGGACAGCTCGTTCGCTGGCGGACAGCTCGTCGGCGCCGCGCCTTCGCTGGGCATCTCTCAGAAATACAGCAATTGGGGCATGGGCTTCTTCACGGGCGTCAACGGCACTGGCGGCGGCGACTTCAGTCCGCGCATCGACATGGCTCCCGCACGCGTCTCACTCTTTGACGTGTGGCTGCATCTCAACGCCTCGGGGAACGACTCCGCCACCATCGTCATGTACACCTACGACAACCTGACCGCGCAGCGTCAGCCAGCCGCCGCAGACATGCCAACCTACACGCGCCGCATCACCGTCACGGGCGACTTCTCATTCAAAGCGCTCCAATTCATCTCCGGTCACGCGGACTCATACCCCTCCGCACGCTGGGTCTTCTCCAACGCCGTCTTCTCCCGCAACGCGACCGCGGCAACCGACTGCCTTCTGAATCCACCTGTACCCGAACGTGGCACGCTCCTCAGGGTTTACTGACACCCCGACACACCGACTCCGACTGAAACAACAAACCTGCGAACCGATATCGCTGGTTCTGACACAACGGGCCGGGAAGCGAAAACCGCTAAGACCGACTGGGAATTACAGGCGCAAGCACCACTCTGAAGCCCACGTGGGCGTATCTGCCGTTCCGGTTGGTGCTGCTGCGCACGGCGGAGCGACACCGATCAGCCATGAGGTTCCAAGAACCCCCTCGATATACGCGGCCCAAGTTAGGAGCCAACTCAGGGCCAACGGGGTCGAGTGCTGCGCTTGGTGAATAGGGCTCATACATATCTAAGCACCACTCGCTCACGTTCCCCAGCATGTCGCACAGTCCCCAGGCGTTCGGTTTTTTCTGGCCAACGGACCGCGTCTTCTTATCGCTGTTGACTCCGTACCAAGCCAAGTCGTCCAAGCGATCGGATCCGGCATAGACGCCCGCACTTCCGGCTCGGCAGGCATATTCCCATTCCGCTTCCGTCGGCAGTCGCCACGCGTAGCCTGAAGGGGTGAGGCCTTCCACCTGAAAACGTTCGGTTAGCTTGCGGCAGAAAGCCTCCGCTTCGCACGAGGAGACCGTCTCCACAGGCAGATCATCACTTTTGAATTTCGACGGATTGTCCCCCATCAGTGCCCGCCACTGTGCCTGAGTCACCTCAGTCTTTCCCACCCAGAATGGCTTGGTCAGGGTCACCTGATGCTGGGTCTCGTCTTTGCGATGCCCCGTTTCTTCGGCCGGCGAACCCATCGTGAATGTGCCTGCCGGACAGCGAAGCGACTCCAACTTCACATGGCCAGGTAAAAAGACTTCACGCAACAGCACAGCCTCTTCCCGTCGCTGTTTCGCCTCTTGCGCGTCCAATTCCGCCTGGCGCTTCGCTACGTCCGCCGGGCTAGCCTGTGCCAACGGTTTGTCCTTCGGCAGTACGCCATCCTCTTGCATCTTGAGAAATGCGCTCCTGTAAAGATTTCTCACGACCGCGTTATAGTCGGAAATTGCCGGCTTGAAAGGCGCCGCGATCATGAGAGGCAGCCAGTTGATTTGAACTAACTCATCCTTCATGTCGTATCTGAAAGTTTTTCCGCCAGACGTCCTGACAACAATCAGGACCTCCTGGTGCACATCCGGCCAAGTTGGAATCAAACCTTCGACCGACAGCGTTACGGCAACGTCACCCCAAAAAGACATGTACTGTTTCGCTGTTATCTGAAAGTCGACGGCCTGCTTGTTTTCTGTGGCTCCTACAACAGTGAACAGCCCCGACTCTTTTGCTTCCTCATCGAAGCGCCGGCGATGCGCCTCCCACACTTTGTGCTCACAGCCGAAAAGCCCTTGGGATTCACCTGTAAACCGATTACCGTTTCTATCCTTAACGGTGAACTGAAGCGTTACCGGCACCGCCGAAACCCCTGCCGGAAGCGGCTTGACCGGCTCAGCCATCGGAACGAGGTCTTTTCTTATAGCGATACAACCCGAGGAGAGAGCGGAAACCATCACAAACAGGGCAACAAACGCGGCTGAACAGATGCTCCGTTTAAATCGCGAGATGTTCTTACCCCCACGCGCTGACCGTGCGGAGCTGACCGTAAGGAAAGGTGAAACATCCAAACCGGCCCCAATATTCACGCGCTCTCCCACGGCAACGACCATCCGGTCGTCGCGATTGATGTTCTGCATGGCTCTCTCCGGTTGTTGACTCAAATCCTTGCGTCATAAAAACTAATAAATATATTTAACACGTTCAGCTTTATATATCAAGGCTTTCTGAAAAAAAGCATAGATCGCGTTGCGACACGAGGGATTACCTCAGCCTTGCACAAGCAGCGGCAGGGCTTTTTCTTAAGCGCGTGCCGCTTCTGGCCGGATACGACCGGGCGATCCGCGTCCGTCCCAGCGGGCCGACGCCACATTAGGGTCACGTGAGCCTTGCACAATCAATATCGGCCCAACAAACAAAAAAGCCGCCGAACAGTAAAGTTCTGCGGCTTTTTCATTGTATCTATGGTGCTCGTAGAGGGACTCGAACCCCCAGGCCTTTCGGCACTACCACCTCAAGGTAGCGTGTCTGCCAATTCCACCATACGAGCGGAAAAACGGGTGTTACTTTATACGATCAGCCCCCGAGAAGGCAAGGCCAAACCGAGAAAATGTGAGGATCATTTCTTCTCGTGGATGACCTGTGCCTCGAACACCAGATACTCAGCCCCGGACCGCCAGGCGTCCGACGGCAGGCCAGCCTTCATCGACAGGTGGGTGAGCGTCTCTTCGATTCCCCACCCTTGCTCCGGCGCCACCTGCGGAAGGAACACGGCGCTCCGTCCCGCTTTGCTCAGCACCATGCCGTGTTTGCCGATCACAATATCCTGCCACGAGCCGACCGGCCGCGGCGGAGTGAGGATCGATATCTCGATGTCGATGCTGCCGAGCTCATCGGCCCGCACCGGCGAGAAGCGCGGATCGTGCAACGCTGCGTTGAGCGCCTGTTCGCGCACCACTTTCCAAATCTCGCGGCGCGGCACGATCTCGCCGATGCAGCCCCGCAGTTCGCCGCGCTCATTCAGGGTCACAAAGCCGCCGCGCACAGCCTTCATGCCCGCCGTCAGCTCCTTGGGTTCAGCCGCAGCGGCACCCGTCGCCCCCGTCTTCAAAGCCCGTTCGATGGTCGAACGCGCCAACGCGAGCAGGCGGTCGCAATCCGCCGGGGCAAGTTTCTCGTCAAGGGAAGCCGCTGCGACGGGATTCGCCTTCGCCGCGCTGCTCCAAGAGCCACACACAAGCGCCCCAATGTAGCTGACCGAATTGTGGTCGTCGTGCAACATCCGGCCGGAGGTGTCGTACGCGGTGCGCTCGACCTTGGCGTCCGCCGGCATCATCGCCAGCAGGAACGCCAACGGATCGCGGCCGCACACCGTCGCGCCGGTTTCATCGAGATGCTTCATGAAGCCTGCCACATCCTTGCGCACGAACAGCTCGAAAATCCCCATGTCCAGCGCCTCCAAGTTCTTCTGCACGTCCTTGGTGAACGGCACGTAGCCGTAATTCGTGCCGTAGTGCGTGAAGTCCGAGCTCGCCACCACCAGCGTTCGGTCATCCAACAGCTCTCGGAAAGACGCAGCCGCTGAGAGCAGGCTCGCGGCATCGAACTGGCCGCACACCACGCACACCACCGGCAGGTTGGTAGCAAGGCAGCCTTGGATCAGCGGCAACTGGATCTGGTCGCTGTGCTCCCGTGCATGGGCCTCCGGCTGACACGTCACAAACGGGAGTTTGCGCAGCCGTGCGACAAACTCCGTGTCCGCACGCAGTTCGCCCAGCGGAGTCTGAAAATGGGTCACGTCCGGCACGCTCATCCGGTTGTGCATGGCGACGTAATGGCTCGGCCCCATCACCACCACGCGGCTGTAGCGCTTGGGGTCGATCCGCAGGTAGACGCCGGCTGCCACGCCGCCGGAGTAGCGGTAACCCGCATGCGGCACCACCGCCGCGCACACATCCTTTTTGCGCACCACGACAATCCCCTTGCTGCGCTCGGCGATCTCTTCGCGCAACGCGCGCTCACCCGCCGGAAACCACTGCCCCGCCAAAGGCGAAACCATCACCTTTTTTTCCATAGGAACCTCCTCCTGCACAGGCTTTCCGGCCGAACAGCCGAACGCCCCGCATAGACCCAGCATGAGAACTGGCAGAACCTTTCTCATATCCACCCGCCCTTCCGTATGGGCATGGCTTACCG
>Ga0118677_10000167_pt1 | contig 134900 bp, 79 predicted proteins | sample AliMusrvi5mmetaG_FD_86154 | JGI IMG/M metagenome (GOLD analysis project Ga0118677, IMG submission 86154) | reverse complement strand
ATGTTGCCTTGGTACAGATGGGCCAGCCCCAGGTTGTAGTAGAGGTCGGGCGAGTCGGTGATCCGCTTGGTGGCCTGGGTGAAATGCGTAATGGCCACCGCGTAGTTCTTCTCCTGAAAGGCGGCCATCCCCTGTTTCAGGGCGCTTTGCCCGGAATGAGACCCGCAGCCGCAGGCGCCCAGCAGCAACGCGGTCAGGAAAAGGAGCGTGTTTGTCCGAATCATAAACTCAACCCCTCGGGGTGCCTTCCGCCTGTCGCTTGGCAAGCTCATGAAGACACAGTGGAACAGTGTCCATATTACCGAAGAAGCGTGTCGGTCGCAATAACGGAAACACAGGTCATCTGCGGACTTTCGCTATTTCCATGATTGCTGCGCATCTCGTTGGATATCAAGGCAGGCTTTTCGGTCTTCCATCTATAGCCGGCCCGACTCGCCGGCCGAAAAAAACCCGGGGCCGGTTTGACCCGGCCCCGGGCACTGCTTGACAGGAGTGGTCTATATCTTATTTCTGGTTTGTGTGGAAACGAAGCTGTTCGAAATCAAATCTGAGCGCCGAATCAAAAACGCCTGCTCGCAACCCCCTGTGGCGCTAACCGGGCTGCAGAGCACTGGGCGCGCCGGACACACAGAACCAGCCGCGCCAAATCCCCGCCGAAAGAACAATCCGGCCCCGTAAAGCATGAGCCCAGATGACCGTCGGCCTGTTGGCCCCTTCGAGAAATCAAACCGGAGGACCTCTGAACAAGGCCGCATAATAGCCGATAAAACATGCACACGTCAACCGGAAAATAGTTCTTTAGTCCCATTTCTTATTTTAATTTTTAATGCTATCATAAATAAATTTTTTTATTTGATTTTTCAGGACGCTTAGGGTTACTCTTTTAGCTGTCATCAGGAGTGGCCAGCGGATGGATTCTCTCCGGGGTGTGTTTGCCGTCTGCGCTAGACCTCGAGTGCTTCCGATTCGGTTATCCCATACTGTGGAATGCAAGCGACATGAAATTTGCGATTCACCCCTTTCGCCGCGCGCTGAAAGTCACCCCGGCGAAAATTCTTTTGGCGGTTTTCATCGCCGGGGGAGCTTTTGCCTGGAGGATGGCTGTTCAAACGGACCGCGAAATGCGCTCCGACCTCCTGCGGCAGACACAGTTGATAGGACAGGTGGTCGACGTCGACCTCGTCAAGGCGCTTGCGGGCACGGCAGCCGATCTCGAGAAACCGGAATACCAGCGGCTCAAGGAACAGCTGATCGACATCCGGCACCTCAATTCCAAATGCCGCTTTCTCTATCTTTTGGGCCGCAAGGCGGACGGCATGGTTTTCTTCCATGCGGATTCAGAACCTGCCGACTCGAAGGACTATTCTCCGCCCGGGCAGATGTACGAAGAAGCCTCCGAGATCTGTCGAGCCGTGTTTGACACCAGGTCCGAACGTGTTCTAGGCCCAGTCATCGACCGTTGGGGCACATGGGTTACGGCGATGGTCCCGGTGACCGATCCGTCTTCGGGCAAACTGATCACCGTGCTTGGGATGTACGTTGACGCAAGCTCGTGGAAATGGGCGTTGGCCCGCGCGATCCAGCCGCCCTTGCTGCTCATGCTGGCGCTGGCAGCGATCCTTGGGATAGGCACAGGCCTCCTGCTCCGGCGTTCACGTCCCTCCGGTGCCTTTCCGCTTTGGCGGCGGCATCTCGAGTCGGCCCTGCTAGTCGCAGTTGGGCTTGTGCTGACACTGTTCGCCGCTTGGATCGCTTACACGCACGAGTCTCGCAACGAGGCCCAGTCCTTTAAGACTCTGGCGGCGAGCAGAACCGCAGACCTTGACGAGACCTTGAGAAAGCTCAGCGATGTTGAGCTGGAGGGTTTGGCGAGTTACTGCACCGGCAGCAGAAACATCACGCCCGAGGGCTTTCGACAGTACACCCACTATTTGACGAGGACGCCCATTATCCAAGCATGGGAATGGATACCGTCCGTGTCCGCGGCAGACAAGTCCCGTTTCGAGCAGGAAGCCCGCGCAGGAGGGTTGGCTGATTTTGAAATCTGGCAAAAGGCTTCGGGCGGGATGCGGGTGCCCGCCTCCGGGCGTGACGTGTACTATCCCGTGTTTTGTGTGACACCCTGGAGCGGCAACGAGCGCGCCCTGGGGTATGACCTCGGCTCAGAGCCAATCCGCCAGTCTGCCCTGGAAGCGGCGGCACGCACCCGCTTGACAACGGGCACCGACCCACTCACTTTGGTACAGGAGACGGGGCATCAAAAAGGGATGCTGATCTATCGCCCCGTCAACAGCGCGGACGAGCCGGCGCGCCTGCGCGGCTTCGCCCTCGCCGTGCTGAGGCTGGAGACGATGCTGCAGAGCGCGGAGCCTGACCAGTCGCTGTCCATCACTTTGTCGCTCCTGCGCAAAGACGGCACACTGGAAAAGCTCGCCACTTCTTGCGATGCCGACTACGTCTCGGACAGCGGCCTTTCAGAGACCCGTCCGATTCCGCTCTTTGGCAAGGTTTTTGCCGCAACCGCCCAAACCGGACCGGAATTTGAACACACACACCACCCGAGGCGGGCGGGCTTGCTGACAGCCCTGACCGGAAGCCTGCTTACCGCTTCTCTGGCTATTGTGATCGGCATGATGCTCCGGCGCCGCGAGGAACTGGAACGGCTAGTCGCCGAGCGAACTTCCGATCTGACGGAAAGCGAGGAGCGGCACCGAGCCATGTTCGAGAAAAACCGCTCCATTCAGCTGCTGGTGGATCCCCGCGACGGCGCGATCATGGACGCCAATTCGGCCGCTTGCGAGTTCTACGGCTATGCGCGCAAGCAACTGTTGCAGATGAAAATCACGGAGATCAACACGCTGCCCCCCGCCGAGGTGTATAAGGAAATGGAGGCGGCCCGATCCGAAGGGTGCAAGGGGTTCTATTTCCGGCATCTTCTGTCCACCGGTGAACTTAAAGAAGTGGAAGTACACTCCAGCCCGATACCCATCAAGGGCAAGGAGTGCTTGTACTCCATCATCCACGACGTCACTGAGCGCAAACACGCCGAACAGCTTATTGAACATCTCAACGAGATCCAGCGACATCTGCTGCTGTTTGCCACCGAGTTCGTGAACGTGCCGGTGAACCGCCAAGACGAGGCGATCCAGCAGGCGCTGACAACGTTAGGCCGTCTGATTCAAGCGGACAGGGCTTATCTGTTCGACTACGACTTCGCAGGCGGCGTGACGCACAATACGCACGAGTGGTGCGCGGAAGGCATTGCACCGCAGATTCAGAAAATGCAGCAGGTGCCGATAGCACTTGCCCCCATGTGGACGGAGACGCATCGGCGCGGTGAACTGATCCACATTGCGAGCGTTGCCGCGCTTCCTCAGAACGATCCCCTCAAGCAGGTTTTGTTGGACCAGGAAATACGGTCCCTGATTACGCTGCCGCTGATATCGCCAGGCGGCTGCCTCGGTTTTGTAGGGTTCGACGCGGTGTCGCACGAGCGTGTGTGGGGCCCCGACGAAATCGCCCTGCTACGGGTGCTCGCAGAGGTGTTTGCCAACTTTAAGGTGAGGCGTCTGGCCGAGGGCGAATTGCGGCAGATGAACGCGGACCGCGGGATGCTGCTCGATACGATGTCCGCCCAGGTCTGGTATCTCACCGACCCCGAGACTTACGGACTGGCGAACCGTGCGCACGCCGAGTTTCTGGGGTTGCCACGCGAGGCCATTCAGCACAAGCGGTTAGGAGCCTTTCTGCCGCCCGAGGTAGCGGCGGTCTGCCTGAAGAGCAACAGCGAGGTGTTTGCGACTCGAAATGCGGTTCGGACGCACGAGTGGGTGACGTCAGGTGCCGGCAACCGACGCCTGCTTGAAATCTTCAAGAACCCGTTTATCGCCGAGACCGGCTCCGTCGCCTATGTCGTCTGTGTGGGGTATGACATCACGGAGAGGCAGCGATTGCAGGACGAGTTGGTTCAGTCTCGCAATGAGTCGGAACGGACGGCCCGGGCCAAAGCAACTTTTCTGGCAGTCATGTCACATGAGATCCGAACGCCGCTGAATGTGATTCTCGGTTACGCCCAGATCATGAACCGCGAGTGCGTGAAGTGCGCGAAGAAAAAGAACATTGAAGCGATACAGAAAAGTGGCGAGCACCTGCTGGGGCTCATCAATGACATTCTGACGATTAGCCAGCGCGACAGCCAGAGCATGCCGCTGAATGAGTGTGCGTTCGACGTCCTCCAATTGGTCGAGGACATGCGCATGCTCTTCAGTCGGCATCCGGACGCGCGCGGGCTAGTGATCGAAACCGAGTGCGCGGCAGAGATGCCGCAGTACCTTTATGCGGACAAAGGCAAGATCCGGCAGGTGCTGCTGAACCTGGTAGGTAACGCCGTCAAATTTACAGACCAGGGTTTTGTGCGCATCCGAATCGGCTGTCTCCCCAAAGAGGCGTTGTACATGCCTGCCGATACCGATGAAGGCACGCACACCCGCAAGGTTGCGGTGGAAGTCGAGGACTCCGGGCGCGGGATTCCAGAAGACCTGCTCGACGGGGTATTTGAGGCTTTTGTCAAGATCGGCAGCCCGACAGACACGAAAATGGGGTCGGGGATCGGCCTGCCGCTGAGCCGACGGTATGCCCAGGCGCTCGGAGGCGACGTGACGGTTACGAGCCGTGTAGGCAAAGGGAGCGTCTTCCGGTTTACTTTCAGCGCGCAGGTCGTTACGGCCACACATGTGACTGAAACAACGCAAGGGGCGATTCGGGTCAGAAGAGAGAACGGCCTGTCCCCGCGTATCCTGGTGGTGGACGACAATGCTGCCGGACGGGAGATGCAGGCGTCGATGTTAGCGGTTGTCGGCTTCGAGACCGAGATGGCCGGAAACGGTGAGCTTGCGCTTGAGAAACTTCGCACGGGAGATCGCTACCGTGTGATCCTTCTGGATAAGCTCATGCCTGGACTTGACGGATTCGAAACATTGAAACGCATTCGTGCCCTGCCGGAGGGAGGTGACACTCCGGTATTGATTCTGACGGCGTCGGGCTTTGCCGATGAAAGTGTGACCGTGCGGCTGCTCGGGGGAAACGGCGTATTGCCCAAACCGATAAGGATGGAGCATCTGCTGGAAGAGATCCAGCGCGTATCCGGAGTGATTTACGATTCCGTCGAGGAGGCTTCACCGGCCCTTCCGAAGGCCCCCACGTCCGCGCACGGCGGCCCACCTGAAGCGTACACTTTTTCGGAGTCCTTCCGGTCGCGGCTTAAAGACGCCGTACGACGCGGTGAAATCGGCGTCCTCCGTTCTTTGATTCAAGAGCTTGCCACCGACTCCACCGAGCAGGCCGAAATGGTGGGGCGTATGGTCGATGCCTATGATTACGGGGGTCTGACCAGGTTGTTGGCGCACACGGAGCTTTCTCGCACGGTGTGAGAACGGATCGTGAGACGATATTCTGAAAGACACTCCTCTAGTTATTTTCAGCGCTTTACACAGGTGCCAGCTGTGCGGCCTCCGCTCGAAACGGAACGTCGGCGGGCCTCGTCGTGCGCGGTTGAAGTTATGTGACGCCACCGTGACTGCGGGGCCTGCATCCGGGCTATTCGGAAAACGGATGTTGCGGGATCGCTTAGTTTGTACTAAGGTTATTTCAATAATGAAGTAAAAGACTTGATTTTTCATTACAGCCCTGTAACGGAATGACCATGTTGGGTGGTGTGTTCGAGCGAACATTCCGTCGAGATCGCGCTCTCGACGGACAAGTTGAATCGGAGTCGTGAGCCATGATGTATTCCAGAATGTATCCCTTCGTGCAATCCAAGGCCGGCAAAACCCTCGCCGTTCTCGTGGCCAGCTTGATTCTGGCGGCCTTTGCAGAGAAGGCCGCCGCCCAAGTCGTTTTAAGCGAGATCATGTACAACCCGATCGGCGGCAGCACGAACGAGTTTGTCGAACTCCACAACGCAGGCACCAATGCCGTCGATGTGGGCGGCTGGACGTTCACGGACGGCATCACCTACTCCTTCCCGGCGCCGACCGTCATGGGGGCCAACGCCTACCTCGTTGTAGCCGCCAACCGCATGGCCTTTTCCGCGCTCTATCCAGACGTCACCAACCTCGCGGCGGGTGCATACAGCGGACAGTTGAGCAACCAGGGCGAGAAGGTCGCGCTCGCAAACGCATCGGGCACCGCAGTTTTCTCAGTCACCTACGACGACAAAGAGCCTTGGCCTCTGGCCGCGGCAGGCTTGGGAAGCTCGCTCGTGCTGATCGATCCATTCGCACCGGCGAACGACCCCAGTAACTGGGTCGCGAGCGCGCAGCTGAATGGTTCGCCCGGCGGGCCCGACCGCTTTTTCGTGCGCGATGTAGTGATCAACGAAGTGCTGGCCCACACCGACCCGCCTCTCGAAGACGCGGTCGAGCTGCGCAACCTGACAACTAATGCCATCAGCATCGCCGGCTGGTACCTGAGCGACGACAGCGCCGTTCGCAAAAAATACCGGTTCCCCGCGGGCACAGTGATCCCGGCGCAGGGTTACCTGACGGTGTATCAGTACCAGATGACCAATGGCCTGGTGCCCTTCGCGCTCAGCGCCAAAGGCGACGACATCTACCTTTCCGAGGCGGATGGTGCGGACCTGCTCGTCCGCTATGTGGACCAGTACCAGTATGAAGCCTCGCAGAACGGATTCTCTTTCGGGCGCTACCCGGACGGGACGGGCGACTTCACAACGCTGGCCACGCCGACCTTTGGAGTCAGCAGTCCGGAAAGTGTCGAGGCGTTCCGCACCGGCACCGGCGCTCGCAATGCAAGCCCGAAGGTGGGCCCGGTGGTGATCAATGAGATCATGTACCATCCCGCCGATTCGAACAACCTCGGGCGCATGTCCGTCGAATACGTCGAGCTTCTCAACATCTCCGGCGCGACCGTGCCGCTCTATCACGCACAGTACCCCTCAAACACGTGGTCGCTGACCGGCGGCATCAGCTACGACTTCCCGACGGACCTGGCCCTGAAGCCCGGCCAGTTTCTGCTGGTCGTCGCGACCAACGCGATCGAGTCCTTCCGGCAGAGCTACGGGTTGAGCACCAACCTCGTGATCCTGGGCCCGTGGTCGAAAGCCCTCAACAACTCGGGCGACACGGTCCGCCTCCGCGCTCCAAACACTCCGGAGGTCACGGACGGCAGCGTCGCCCGCTACGTGGTGGACGAGGTCACCTACGGCGACCAACTGCCCTGGCCGCTGGCCGCTGACGGCCTGGGCGGCTCGCTCGAGCGCTCCGACTCCCTCGCCTTCGGCAACACCGCCGACAACTGGCACTCCGTTCCCGGAACCGTCACGCCGGGCGCGACCAACTCGGTCTTCGTCCCTCCCGGCGCGATCATCATCAGCGAGATCATGGCCGTGAACCGCAGCACCCTGCAGGACGAGGACGGCGACTTCTCGGACTGGATCGAGCTCTGCAACACCACCGCCCAAGCGGTCTCGCTGAAGGGCTGGCACCTCACCGACCAAGCCGACAAGCCCGCGCTGTGGACCTTTCCAGATGTGTCGATTCCGGCACACGGGCAACTCGTTGTCTTCGCCTCCCAGAAAGACCGCACCGACCCGCTCACGGAACTGCACACCAATTTCGCGCTCGACGCAGGAGGCGAATATCTCGCGCTCTTCCGCGATGACCTCGTGCTCGAATACGCTTTCGATCCAGCATATCCGGCTCAGTCAGCCGACGTGAGCTACGGTTCCGATTCCGCCGGCACGCGAACCATGACTCCGATCGCCTTCGGCACTGCCGGACGCTACCTGGTGCCGACCAACGCGGCGCAACTGTCTTCGGACTGGAGTTCCCGCGCGTTCAACGATTCCGGATGGAGCCCGGCGGGCAACGGTATCGGCTATGACACCGAAACAACCTACCTGCCTTATTTCCAGACCAACCTGCGCGCCGAGATGTACGGCTACGGCAAGCAGAAATCGGCGTTCGTGCGCTACCCGTTCGTCCTAGACAACAGCGCCTCGGTCGCGCAGGTCCTGCTGCGATTGAGATTCGAAGACGGTTTCGCTGCCTGGCTCAACGGCACCCTTGTGGCGTCGAACAACGTGCCGGCGCCGCTCGCCTGGAACTCAGGTGCGTCCGCGACCCGCAGCGACACACTGGCGGTCGTCTTCCAAGATTATACGTTGGATTCCTTTTCGCACCTGCTCGTCGACGGAACCAATGTGCTGGCCATGCAGGTTTTGAACGTGGCGACCAATAGCACCGACCTGCTCCTGATGAGCGAACTGCATCTCACGTGGACGGCTTCCACCTCCGCAGCGGTTCGCGTCAACGGTTATCTTTATCCCGCGACGCCGGGCGGCGTCAACGGCACGACCCTTCCGGGCATCGCACCCGCGCCGGCGCTCTCGAACCCCGGCGGCGTGTTCACCGGCACGCTCTCGGTGACGGTCACATGCGCCAACGCGCAGGCCACGGTCCGCTACACGCTGGACGGCTCGGAGCCCACGACCAACTCCCCGCTCTACAGCGCCCCGCTCACGATCACAACCAACACGGAGCTGATCGCACGGGCCTTTGTGGCCGGCCTAGTTCCGAGTCCGGCCACAGGCGCGGTGTACCGCCGCACCTTCCTCGGCATCAACGAACTCTTGGCCGACAACGTCGCGTCCACGCCCGAGATCAACGACTTCACGGACTTCGGCGACTGGATCGAACTGTACAACGGCGGCACCGAGCCCGTCGACCTGAGCGGGTATCATCTTTCCGACAACCTTGATTCGCCCTTCCGCTGGACCTTCCCCAGCGGCGCAGCGATCCCCGCGGGCGGCTATCTGCTGGTCTGGGCAGACGGCTATGACTCCAAGCCCGGCCTCAGCCTGACGCGCGATTTCTATCCCTACGCCAGCTTTGTCACCCGCTATTACCACACCAACTTCAAGCTCTCGGCCACCGGCGAGGAGGTCGGCCTCTTCACCCCCGGCGGCACCCGGATCGACGGCGTCGTCTACGGACCCGACATGACCGGCCGCTGGTACGGAGAGAAAGCGGAGGACTGGCAGCAGGGCGACCTCTCTTTTGGCCGTTATCCCGACGGCGGAAGCACCTGGGGGTACTTCAGCGAGCCAACGGCGGGCACGACCAACCGCTTGCCTCAGCTCTCCCAGAACCTGTTCCGCGCACCCTCGGCGGTTATTTCGCCTGCCGAGCCGCTCTTCATCAACGGACCCGTCACGGTCACTCTCTCCTCCGGCGCAGGCGTGACCGCCATCCGCTATACGCTCGACAGCAGCCAGCCGACCTCGGCTTCGATACTCTACACCAACGCATTTACCATTACGACGGCCACCGTTGTGCGTGCCCGCTCATACGCCCCTGGGATTCACCCCAGCGAGGTGACCACCCGCACCTTCCTCGTGGACCAGCGCAAGCCCGACCTTCCCGCCGTGTCGTTCGTCATCGACCCCCTTGTGCTCACAGACAACGTCACCGGTATTTTTAAGAACAACCTGAAGGAGCGCGAGGTGCCCGGCTCGTTCCAGTTCTGCACGACCCCGACGAACACGGCGTTCAAAACCGATGCGGGTTTCCGCCTGTTCAGCCTCAACACCTTCCTGGGACCGCAGAAGCCCTTCACGGTCTACCTCCGCGGTAAATACGGAACCGCCGAGATCGGCTACCAGCTCTTCCCCGAGAAGCCGGTCGGCATCTTCGACCGTTTTGTGCTGCGCAACGGCAACGACGATTGGGCCGTGGCTTTTCTCCGGGATACGCTGGGCCAGCAGATGCTCAAGGGGGCGATCAACAACGCCACACAGGGATTCCGGCCGTGCGCCAGCTACCTGAACGGAGCCTACTACGGGCTGATCAATATCCAGGAGAAAATGGATGAGATGTACTGCGTAAAGAACTACGGCGTCGACCTGGCCGACATCGACTTCTTCGAGAACGACGGACTCAGCGGCGATGAGTTGCTCGACCACGGCAGCGCGGACGGCTGGAACGCATTAGTCGCCTTCCTCGGCGCAAACAGCATGGCCGTTCCCGCAAACTACGACTACGTGAAGAGCCAGGTCGACATCGAGGACCTTGTGGATTATGCGGCCGGGCAAGTCTATGCGGACGACACCGCGTGGTCCCATAACAGGAAGTGGTGGCGCGACCGGAAGCCAGGCGGCAAGTGGCGCTGGTGCTTTGTCGATCTTGACCGCGCCTTCGGCAACGTGAACGACAACCGTTTAACCTCCTTGGCGTCCTCCATGGTCGTCTTCCACGAGCTATTGGCCAACACGGAGTTCCGGGCCTATTGCGCCCAGCGCATGATGGCGCACCTCAACAGTTCCTTCAGCACAAACCGCATCCTTCCCATCATCGACTATGAGGCCGGGCGCATCCGCTCGGAGATCATCGAGCACGCCAAGCTGTATGGCTCGAGAGGCGGCATTTCATCCGTGACGACATGGGACACCAACATCGAGGCGATTCGCAGCTACGCACGCCAGCGGCCTGCGATTGCCATGCAGCAGGTGGCCAGCTATTTCGGCGGGGGGCAGACGGCCCAAGTTCAGGTGGCCGTGGGCGGCGCCGGCCGCGTGCTCGCCAACACCGTGCCCCTGGCCGACGGTTCTACGAACACTCTGGTGTCCGGCATGCCCGTCACATTCACCGCCGTCCCTGCCATCGGGCAGGCCTTCGCCTACTGGGTGGTGGCCAGCAACCAAACTGCGGGCACGGTCAGCCTGTCTGCCACAGGCTCGGTGTGGCGCTACACGGTTCCCACCAATGAAATCGCCGGGTGGGCGCAGAAAGCCTTCAATGACACAGCCTGGCTCTCAGGACCCGGCCAGCTCGGCTACGGCGACGGCGATGAATCGACCGTCATCGGTGCCGCTTCGAACCTGATCACAGCCGCCTATTTCCGGCGGACCGTCGTGATCACGAACGCCTCCTCGCTCAGTGTGCTCGACCTCAGCCTGCTTCGCGACGACGGCGCCATCGTCTATCTCAACGGCACCGAAATCCTGCGCTCGAACATGCCGACCGGGTCAGTCTCCATCGCGACGTTCGCATCGTCGAACATCACCAGTCCGACCGAGAACGATTATAACCCCTTCACGATATCGCCCATCGCCTTCGCCGAGGGCACGAATGTTCTCGCCGTGGAAATCCACCAGTCTTCGGCGAACTACACGGACCTCGGCTTCGACCTACAGGCCGCTGCCACTCGCGCCGCCGGCGGCGTTCACACGAACTTCTCGCCGGTTCTGGTCTTCACTCCCGACAGCGCGGCGAACGTCTCTGTGCAGGCCGTCTTCACAGCGACCGGCGAAAGCCTCCTGCCTTCCGTCGTAACCGGGAATCTCAGCCTGACGGCCGCAGGGTCGCCCTGGCTGGCCACGGGAGACCTTTATGTTCCGTCCAACACGAGCCTGACCGTCGGACCCGGCGTCACGATCCGTATGCCGGACACGGCGAGCATCTACGTGCAGGGTCAACTGCGGATGGCCGGCACGTCCAACGCGCCGGTGCGCATCGAGCCGAACACCAACGCCAACGCCAGCGCTCGCCTCTACGTGGATCCCGATCTCGCCGCCGCAAACGAGGTCGTGCCGCGCTGGGGCTGCATCGCCTTCGACCGGGCCGACCACGTCGGCGTATTTTCCAATGTCGTGATCCGCGGGGCCACCCTGGCCAACGCCGACCCGGTCAAAATGATCGCCGCCATTTCCGCCTCCCGCTCTGACCTGTCGCTCTATGGACTCGACATCGACGATGTCTCCCTGCCCGTCATCGCTGTAGACGGCAACTCCTTCGTGCTCCAAAACAGCCGCCTGCACGTCACCTCGGTCGGCGACGCCCTCAAGGTCAGCCGCACGCCTTACACCCTGATAGAGAATTGCGACATGTTCTGCGGCGTCGATATCATCGACACGGACGCCATCGATTTCGGAGGCATGTATGGCAGTTGCATCGTCCGCAACAACCACTTCCACGATTTCATGGGCTCCAACAACGATGCCGTCGACCTCGGCGAAGGCTCTGCCGGCATCCTTATCGAGAGCAACCTCATCGAGCGCTGCTTCGACAAGGCCATCTCCTGCGGCTCAGGCTCCCACGTCACCGTCCGCCACAACGTCATCCGCGACGTCGACATGGGCCTCGGACTGAAGGACCAGGGCTCTTACGGCCTCGTCGAGAACACCACGTTCCTCAACGTCAGCCACGCCGTCTCCGCCTACGAGAAGGTCATCGGCCGCGGCGGCGCCTCGGCCACGGTGCGCAACTGCGTCGTCTCGCAGGCGAAGATCTCGCCGTTCTATAACGACTTCATGTCCACCGTTGCCGTTTCCTACAGTCTCTCCGACACCGACCCCGTGCCCGGCACCGGCAACGTTGTGGGCGACCCGCTCTTCCTGAACACCGACACCGGCAACTTCGCCCTCCAGACCGGTTCGCCTGCCATCGATTCCGGCGACCCCGATGCTGGCCACGATCCCGACGGCAGCCGCGCAGACATGGGTGCGCTTCCTTTCGATTGGCGTGAGGGCCACGCGGTGATCTCTGAGATCCACTACCACCCCGCCGTCGTCGGCCAGGCCGAATACATCGAACTGACCAACCCCGGCGGCGCACCGCTCAGCCTGGCGGGCTACAGTTTCTCGAAGGGAGTCACGTACACCTTCCCCAATGGCACGACGCTGAATCCCGGCGCGTATCTGGTGGTCGCCTCCAGCATCTACACCCCTTACGACGCGCCCGCCCTGGTCTGGACCTCCGGCACGCTCGACAACGCGGGAGATACGATCCAGCTTATAGACACGTCGTCGAACGAAATCGACCGCGTCGCCTACGAATCGACCGCGCCGTGGCCCACAGAGCCCAACGGCCAAGGCGTCTCGCTCGCGCTTATTCACCCTCGCTGGAACAACGCACTGCCGACAAGTTGGCGTGCAAGCGGAACTCCAGGCGGCACGCCGAACGGTCCGGAAGTAGCGGCACACGATACGCCCACATGGTGGCTGGCACAGTGGGGTGTGACGGTCAATTTCGATGCGGCGGCGACAAACGATTGGGACCATGACGGCATGGCCAACTGGGCGGAATATATCACTGGCACGCAGCCCACGAATGCGAACAGCGTCTTGCGGATGGACATCGGAGCGTCGGATGGCAGACCTGTGGCGGCGTGTCTCACGGTTCCGGCCGGCACCGAATACGGCGGCAAGCACCGCTACTACTCGCTGGAAGGCCGCACAAACCTCTCGAGCGGCGCGTGGTCGGACATCACCGGTTACACGGACATCCTCGGAGTCGGGCAGACCATCACATACACGAACCCGCCGACCGGCACCGGCTTCATCCGAGCCAAAGCCACGCTCCGCTAGCACACGCGACCCCTCGGACCGAGGGGTCATCCCCTGCAAACAAACACACCGTTTCCATGCAGACGAATCGAGGGGCCGCCAGCCGGCGTCACTCGGGTTGGCCCGTTTTCCTGTTCAAAGAATACATCTTCAACAGCTCCATGAGGGCCACCGCCATAAAGGCTCCTGCAAGGGCAAGGAGGAAGTCGTCCCATGTGACAGCTCCGAACCGGAACAGCTTCGTGAGAAACGGCACGGTAAAGATGAGGCCCAGGACCGTCAGGGTTCCCGTCACCACCCACTTGAATGCCGCATTTTTCGCCCGCAGCATGCTGAACCCTGAGCGAGACAAGGAGCGGCTAGACAGGATGATCCCTAGATTGCAGACAACGAGGGTGAAGAAAGCCAAAGCGCGAGCCGCCTCATCGGAGTGGTCGTGCCGCACGAACAGGTAAATGGCAACGGTGACAACGAGAGTCAGGCTGCCCTGAAAGAAGCAGTTCAGCAGGGTCCTCCCGTCAAACAGTTTCTCGTTGATGCTGCGTGGTTTCCGCTTCATGACGTCGCGCTCCTCCTTGTCCGCCTCAAAGATCAACGTGCAGGAGGGGTCGATGATCAACTCGAGAAAAACAATGTGGACCGGGGAAAGAATCAGCGGCCAGTTCATCAGAACGGGAATCAGCGAAAGCCCGGCGATCGGGATGTGGACGGAAAGGATGAACATCATCGCTTTCTTGAGGTTGTCGTAAATGCGCCGCCCCATTCGCACGGCCGCCACAATGGAGTTGAAATCGTCGTCGAGGAGCACCAGCGAAGCCGCCTCGCGTGCGACATCGGTGCCTCTCTCGCCCATCGCGACACCGATATGGGCCGCCTTCAACGCCGGGGCGTCGTTGACCCCGTCGCCGGTCATGGCCACAACCTCGTTGTTCAGTTTGAGCGCTTTGACAATGCGCAGCTTCTGCGCAGGCACCATGCGGGCAAAGATGTTGACGTCCCTTATCCGCACCGCAAGTTGCTCATCGGAAAGAGTCTCCAGCTCCGCGCCTGTAATGTGCTGGTCCGCGTTCCTGAGGCCGATCTGCCGGCCGATGCTCTTGGCTGTCCCCGGATAATCGCCCGTGATCATGATCGTCCTCATGCCCGCCGCATAGCACTCTTTGATCGCCCCCCTCACATTCGGGCGGACCGGATCCTCAAGTCCGAGCAATCCGACAAATTCGAAATGGAAATCGTGCTGCCTCTCCGGCAAATCCGCTTTCTTGTAATACGCTCGCGCCACACCGATCACGCGTTTGCCTTGATTGCTGAGCCGATCGATGCTGTCCCCGAGCCGTTTCATTCTGACAGCATCTAAGTGGCACAGATCCGCAATCGCCTCTGGGGCGCCTTTGGCCGCGATAACCAGCTCGCTGCCGTCGCTGGAGGTCCACACGCGCGACATCGCAAGAAGCTCCTTGCTGAGAGGATACTCCCGCTGCAGGGTCCAAGACGCGTGCAGGTGTTCGGTGTTCGCAAGCGTGCGCTCACCCAGCTCCCTCATGGCTTTTTCCATGGGATCGAACGGATCAGCCGGACTGGCGAGAATGCTGTACTCGACCACCTCATGAAACTCTTCGGGCAGCGCATCCTTCGGCGTCCCGACCGTGAAAGTCCGCTCCCCCGCGACGATGTCGCTGACCGTCATTTTATTGAGGGTCAGCGTGCCCGTCTTATCGACGCACAGGACGGTCGCGGAGCCGAGGGTTTCGACCGCCGGAACCCGCCGCGTGAGTACACGGTGCTGAGAGATGCGCCAAGCGCCGAGCGCGAGAAACACCGTCAGGACCACGGGGAACTCTTCGGGCAGCATCGCCATCGCCAGCGATAGCCCGACAAGGAACCCTTCAAGCAGGCTGCCGCGTGTCAGCCAGTACACGACCACCACCAGAACGCAGAGAATGCCGCCTGTGACCGCAAAGGCTCGCACCACTTTTCCGGTCTGACGCTGAAGGGGCGTCCGCTCCTCTTCGACCGACTGGAGCGCCGTGCCGATCTTCCCCAACTCGGTCCCCGTTGCGATCGCCTTAACCACGCCCACCGCCTGACCGGCCACAACCAATGTCCCCGAAAAGACGAAGGGCAGATCATCGCCGCCCGGCTTTCCCATCGCGGTCGAAAGGTCTTCGGTGTCCGATTTACGCACCGGCACCGACTCGCCGGTCAGCAGAGACTCGTCGACGGAAAAGTTGAGGGCGTGCACCAGAACGCAGTCCGCCGGAACTCGGTCTCCTTCGGCAAGCAACAAGACATCGCCGCTGACCACTTCACGGCCAGCGATGCGTATCTTCTCGCCACCGCGGATGACGTAGGCGCGAGGGCTCGACAGATCTTTCAGCGCTTCAAGCGCCCTCTCGGTTTTCCGCTCCTGATAGAAGGTGATACCGATAATGACAAACACGAAACCGAGAAGCATCACCGCTTCTTGAACTTCACCCGAAAGCAGGTACAGGGCACCGCAAGCGATTAGGAGCAGAAACATCGGCTCCTTGAGAACGCCAATGAAAATGTCCAGAACCCCCCGTCTCCCCTGCGACGGCAGTTCGTTGAAACCGTCCCTCGCCTGGCGCTCAGCGACCTCGTTCTGCGAAAGACCGCTCAGTTCTTCAAGCACATGTCTGCTCATCGCTCCACCCCCAGCAGCAGGAGAGGGACCCTTTGTTTTCCAGGTCCCGACAAAAAAAGCCCCGTCCCGCCATGTTACACATGTGCATAATGTAACCGTGAAAAATGGTCATTTCAAGACCAATAGCCCGTCTTTGAACATGTTTGTCAGGGCAAACTTATTGGAGGCCGACGTTTCCGGTTGCGCCGCTTCATGACCGCGGCGCTGTTAGTCCGCGCGAGGAATATGAAATACGCCCCGCGCAGACAGCACCTCCAAATCCATCAGAAGGAATCCCGTCTTTTTCCATTGCTTTCCCATGGCCGGAAGCTGTACTTTTTGTGGCGTGTCTGGGTTTGTCTTGCTTTTAAAAAGGAGCGCCTCTATGCGGAAAACGGTTCGGGCTTATGCGGTTGCCTGCAGGCACGCAGATCAACGTGCGCTGAGACCGAAATGACGTCTAGAACTGCGATGATTGCGGCGCTTTTGGGCAGCGTCTGCACGGGGATGGCAGAGACGCCGGTCTATTGGAGTTTCGATGATGCGGGGAATTTGCCCTGCGCCGTGACCTCTCTGGTTAACACGGCCAGCCTTGCCGTCATGCGGGCGACATGCGCTTCCGGATCGCCGGTCTTCAGCTCTGATGTAATCCCTTCGCCGACCCGCCAGATCTCGCACGGAAACAGGGGCGCAGTGGTGAACGCGAACAACCGGGCTTCGGTTTTCTTCGACGGAAGATCGAAGATCACCGCACCCGGAACTTTCCGGCCGGCCGCCTTCACCGTGGAGGCGTTCATCAAGGTCAACGCGCACCACGACTATCCGCTGATCATCGGCAAGGTCCGGGACCGTTCAAAAAGCTCGGCCACGTGGTCGCTGTCGGTCAGCGGCAGAAAGATCCGAACCCGGTTTGACACCTATCCCGAGGGCGCGGACTGGCCTCCCGGAAAAGGCTTCAACCAATCGTTCAGCACTGGGGTAGCTGTCGAAGACGGAAAATGGCACCATGTTGCGTTCTCGTACGCGGATCAAACCGTCAAGATGTACGTGGACTATGCGCCGTGTGGAGGAGCGGGGAAGACCGCCTTTCCGATCGTGTATTCCGACGGGGATATCTGCATCGGGGACGGCGCGGGCGAGGGGCCCTTCAACGGGTGGATCGACGAAGTTCGTATCACGCCGAAAGTCTTGGAGCCAGACGAGTTTCTGTATGCCATGCCCTTTAGCGACCTGATCCGCAACGAGTGGCTGCTGCAGCGCGGGACGAATGCGGTCGTGGCGGCCGCCACTTGGGACGAGTGGGCTCGAACAGACCGCGTATTGCGGCGGCAGGCCGCAGATGGCCAACCGGCTGCCGCAGAGCACCGTGCCCGACTGACTGCGCTGAAGAAGCGGCTGGACACAGTCACAGAGAAAAGCGCAGAGAGCCTTTTCTTCGACGTCCGGGCGCTGAAGCGCGAGTGCCTGTTGGGCGACGCGCAGATCGATTTCAAATCGGTCCTCTGTATCGACAACCCGTATGTGCACGGCTCGGAGGCTTACCACGAAGTCCGGCAACGCACAGAAAACTGCGCCACCTACGGCGGACGCCTGCTGGTCATCGACGGACTGGGGCCGGACGCTGCCGTGCGCACGCTCGCACCGCAGGACGGCATACCCGCGGCTTTCTGGCGGCCCGACCTTTCCTTCGACGCCACCCGTGTTTTGTTCTGCATGAAGCTGACGAACGAGCCGGCCTACCACCTGTATGAGACTGGGATTGACGGCACCGGCACACGCCAACTCACGAAGGGCAGCTACAACGACCTCGACCCCATCTACACGCCCGATGGCACCATCATCTTCTCGACCTCGCGGTGCAACCAGTTCCTTCGCTGCGGCGACTCGAAGTTCCGGATGTTCATTCTGGCGCGGTGCGACACGGAGGGGAAGAACATCTACTTCATCAGCGCAAACAACGAGGCCGACTTCACCCCCGCCCTGTTGCCGGACGGACGGATTCTCTACACCCGCTGGGAGTACGTGGACAGAGAAGTGAACCGCATCCAAAGCCTGTGGACGGTCAACCCCGACGGAACCGGCGCGTCCGCCTACTGGGGGAATCAGAGCCATTGGCCGGACATGCAGGTCAACGCGCGGCCGATTCCTGGAACGCTGCGAACGCTTTTCCACGCGCCGGGCCACCACGCCTTTTACGACGGACCGCTGGGCGTGATCGACCAGACCGAGGGCATGAACTACCCCGATGGCGTGTACAACCTGACACCGGCAATCCCTTGGTCGGAAGTCGGAGCCGGTCCGGCAGACAAGCCCTACCAGACTGATTTCTGCGCACCCCTCTGCTACAAAGCTTTCCAGACGCCGTTCCCTGTCAGCAAAGATCTGTTCCTCGTCTCCGCCCGCGCCGGTCATAGCTACGCGCTGCCGAAAGAAACCGAACCGAGCCTATTCCGCCTTTATCTGATGGACTACGACGGCAACATGGAGCTGGTGTATGCCGGCAGCCACAACATTTTCCACGCCCAGCCAGTGCGCGCCCGCAAGCGTCCGAACGTGATCACCTCCAACGTCAAATGGCCCGGCAAGATGCTCACAGCGGACCAGAAGCCGGAAGACGGAACGGTGTACAGCGCGGACATCTACGAAGGGACGACGATCCCGCGCGGGATGGCCAAGGCGCTGCGCGTGATGGAAATCAGTTCCATCCATTACGGCGACTGCGCCGGGTGGCGCTCCACCATGCGCGAATCCGAACCGTACCGGAAGATCGGCGCCATCCCGATGCAGGGCTGGATGCTGCCGGGGTCGCCTGCCATCTCGTTCGTGTACGACGAAGGCCCCAAGCGGGTCCTCGGCACCGTGCCGGTGGAGGCGGACGGCAGCGTATATTTCAAGCTCCCCGCAGTCCGATCGGTGTTCTTCCAGCTTCTGGACGGACAGGGGCGCTGCCTGCGGACCATGCGGTCGTTCACACATGCGATGCCCGGCAGATGCGCGGCTGCGTGGGCTGCCATGAGACGCCGCGCGTGGCACCGCCCCCCCCGCCTGCATCGTCCCTGGCGATGCAGCGCAAGCCCAGCACGTTGACCCCGCCGCCGTGGGGCGACAGCACCGTCAGCTTCCCCCGCTTCGTTCAGCCCGTTCTGGACAAATACTGCATCTCCTGCCACGGCGGAAAACAGCCCAAGGCCGGGCTGGATCTGACCCGCCGCTGCGAGCCGGGAACGCAAATCAGCTGGCCGTATGTCAAACTGGTTTTCGGGAACAAGCCGAAGGGGCTGGACGACATGCCAGAGACAACGGTGGCTGGGCCGCTCTTCCCGTACTGCGCGTATCCCAATCCGGAGTGGAAGGTGGTGACCACCGACACGGTTCCGCCGCCGCTGACAGCGATGTCGTACAAGAGCAAGCTCATCCAGATCGCGACAAGCGGAAAGCACCACGACGTGAAGGTGTCGCCGCTCGAAGAGGCTCAGCTCGTGGCTTGGGTGGACGCGCTCTGCCCGTATCTGGGCCTGGAGGAATTGCTCGTGCGCCCGGACATGGCGGCGGAGAACTACTTCAAGGTCGGCATGTACCAGTGCCTGACCTATGCGCCGCGGCTGGCCACAGCGCCCGTCGTTCACAAAGCATTCTGCCAAGACGGCTTCGAAAGCCAAGACGACCGCCTGCCGAAAGACAAAAGCGGAACGGTGCTTCCCTCAGTCTTTTTCGAAGGAGACAAACAACATTACCGGATACCCTGACCGGCGGCCCTAATCACCTTCAGTCTAAAAACCTCTTCCGTCACACCTGCGCCAGGATGACCACGTAGTTCTTGCCGTATTTCTTCGCGCATTTCGGGCACGTCGTGTAAAAGAAGAACAGTTTCTGGGGTGTCTTGCCATTGTCCGTCACAAAGGCTTTCATCTCCCCGACCCAGTTGCGAACCTTGCGATAGGGGCCCTCGAACACTTTGGCGACATACGTTCCGGACAACGTCGCCATGCGCACGCCTGGAACCGCCTTTGAAACGGCAATGTAAACATCTGCGCCCCAGAGCGAGTTCTCGTCCGACAAGACGATCTCTTCTTCCGGAGCAGCACCAGCAGCCTCGATAGCTGCCATGCTCCGCTTCATGACATCCCCAAAGTTGAGCGGGATGTGCAGAAAGCTATGCACGCGCGCTTGCAGGAACAGCTTCTTGTCCCACGTGATGATATGACCGTCCCAGCGGCTGGAGTCAAACTTGGGGCAACACTCACTGAGCTCTTGTTTGTTCATTTTTCACATCTCCATGCTCTACCCGGCCACCGCAATCGGTTATAATTTAAGCGTGTCTTAAATGACTGTCAACTGAGGGTGGGCAAAAATGAATGACACCGTGGTAAAGACTTTCGCGCTCATGCTGACCATCTCCCTGCTGGGAGTCTCAAAGATTCTTGCCGATGGGCAGCAACCGTCAGAAGCCAGGCTGTGGCTCAACACGCATTTGATGAGTTGCGCGCTGAGGCCGACGGCTTCACCCGCTGTCCCCTCGCCTCCACAAATCACGGAGCCCGGCCTTGATGTCTATGCGAACAACGATCCGGTGATTCAGAACACGCGCGGGGGCCAGCCGCTGAAGATCGGCAACCGCACGTTCACTCACGGGCTCTACTGTCACGCGGTCAGCAAAATATCCGTGCGCCTGCCCGGCCCGGGCAAGCGCTTCTCCGCTGTGGTCGGACTGGACCACAACGCGGATACGGCGCGAGGCAAAGGCAGCGTCGTTTTTTCGGTGACCGCCGGGGATAAAGTGGCTTTCAGGTCGGAGGTCATGCGCTATGGCACACCCGCGTGCGAAGTGGCGGTTGACCTCGACGGCGCGCAAACCTTCACGCTGGGAATCGGAGACGCCGGCGATGGGATCGGCTGGGACCAGTCGGATTGGGCCGACGCCAAAGTTCAGTTGGCCGACGGCAGGGAGCTGTGGCTGGGCGACCTGCCGCTGCGCGACCGCCGGTCGGAGTCCGTTTCGATCCCGCTGCCGAGGACAAGCGCCCTCCTGTTTTCGTTCGAGTACGGCGGACAGTCCTCCGACACGCTGCAGGCCGTCTGGCAGAAGACTACCGCCGCTCGAAAGTTGGATGCCCTCCGGACGCAGCACACGGTGACTTGGACCGATGAGAAGACCGGATTGGAAGTCCGCTGCGTCGCGGTGGAGTACGCTGACTTTCCGGCTGTCGAGTGGACTGTTTATTTCAAGAACACAGGAACGAACAATACGCCCCTTCTCAGGAATATCCAAGGCTTGGACGCTTCGCTGACACGCGCGGACAGAGGCGAGTTCGCGCTAAACGCATGGAAGGGCGACACCTGCGCGCCGAATCTGTACCAGCCGTGGACGGAGACGCTTGGGCCGAGAGCGAACGTGCGCTTCGCTCCGGCAGACGGACGGGGATCCAACGGCGCCTTCCCCTACTACAATCTGCTCATGCCCGGCGGCGGCATTCTCTTCGCGGTGGGTTGGCCGGGGCAATGGGCGACCTCTTTCGTCAGGGACGAGAATCGCGGGCTGCGCTTGATCGCCGGACAGGAGCGGACGAACCTGACGCTCAAACCCGGCGAGGAAATCCGCACGCCGCTGATCGCCTTTGTTTTCTGGAAAGGTGAAGACACCGTTCAGGCGCAAAATCTTTGGCGACGGTGGATGTGGGCGCACAATGTGCCGCGCACAGGCGACGGCAAGCTGCCGCCCCCGATCCTGTTCGGCAACACCTCGGGCGAGTTCAGCGAAATGATCAACGCCAACGAGGAGAATCAGAAACACTTCATCGACCGGTACGTCGCGGAAAAGGTGCCCGTCGATTACTGGTGGATGGACGCGGGCTGGTATCCGTGCGAAGGGCAGTGGCCTAAGACCGGCACATGGGAACCAGACACGACGCGCTTTCCGAAGGGTCTGCGGGCGATATCCGATCACGCGCTGACGAAGGGAATCAAAACGCTGGTCTGGTTTGAGCCCGAGCGCGTGGGCGGCGGCTGGCTGAGTCAGAACCACCCGGAGTGGCGGCTCGGGCCCCTGCTCAATCTGGGCAACCCCGAAGCGTGGCGTTGGCTGGTTGACCACGTGGACGGACAGATCACGAGTCAAGGCATCCACCTGTATCGGCAGGATTTCAACATGAGCCCGTTGAATTGTTGGCGAGGCAATGACGCCCCGGACCGACAGGGCGTCACGGAGAACCTTCATGTGCAGGGCTACCTGACCTACTGGGACGAACTTCGGAAGCGCCATCCGCAACTGCTCATCGACAGCTGCGCATCTGGAGGGCGGCGCAACGATCTGGAAACCATGCGCCGCGCGGTTCCGCTGCACCCCACCGACTACAACTACGGGGATCTGACGACCAAGCAGGCCTTCCACCACAGCCTGTATCAGTGGATTCCGTACTTCGGGTCGAACACCTGCCCCATGGACCGTCCCGACCCCTATGCGATCCGCAGCGGGCAAAGTTTGGGCACGACCTTCGGCTATGACATGCGCCGCAAGGATTTCGATTACGCCCAACTGCGCAAGTTGGCCGGACAGCTGAAACAGGTGGACGATTGCTACACCGGCGACTTCTATCCGCTGACGCCATATAACCGAGATGCGGACAATTGGATCGCGTGGCAGTTCCACCTTTCGGATCGGAACGAAGGAGTGGTGCAGGCCTTTCGTCGGAACAACTGCGAGGCCGCCACAAAGACCTTCCCTCTGAGAGGCCTCGACCCCGATGCAACCTACCGGATTCAGGATTTCGACGGTGGCGACGCGCCCCTCGTCGCAGGAAAGGATTTGCTCGAAAAGGGATTAACGGTCGTCATCGCGAACCGTCCCGGCGCGGCTGTGATTCATTACATGCGAACAAACTAAGAACGTAGAAACCTCGGCTTTCCACTCGGCTGGATAAGGCAAGACATACGATTCATGCCCGACACCCTCGAACTCTCGGTACGCCTTAGGCTCTGGGGCCGCCGCGAACACCCGGCGGCTCTCGTCGACGCTCACGCGGATATCCCGGTTCCCGTGCATGAACAACGCCGGACACTTCAAGGCCTTCGCGTATTCGACCGGGTTGTGCTTGAAGCCATTGAAGCCGCACTGAATGCCTCCCCAGAGCACCAGAAGCTCGGCGCTGGGAAACGGGGGAACGCGCATCGAGGAGAATCGGTTGCGAACAGTGTTCAACAGCGTGTCGAACACCGCTTCGAGAATCACCGCATCGGGAGCGACCGTCCGTTCGCTTGCGGCGCGCAGAATGGCGACAGCGCCCATCGATTGGCCAAACAGAACCGTCGCGGTGTGCGGCAGGCGCTCCTTCGCATAGCGGACAACCGTAGCCACATCGTCCGCCTCCCGAACGCCGATTGTCGTCGCACGCCCGGAAGAGCCTCCCGAGCCCCGGAAGTCGACCAGTAGCACGGACGCGCCAAGCTCTAAGAACGCCTTGGCCTCCGGAAACAGCTTCGTTTTCTCGATGGCATAGCCGTGGAAAACAATGACCAGCGGCGTCGCGGGCCCGCGCTCACAGAGCCACACCGATAGCGAACCTCCGTCCGCTGCGGCGAGTGTCAGAGCCTCGCACGACGGATCAAGCTCCGATGGGTTTCTGTCGCTCACGGGGCGCGCCACGCGGACACCGCTCACGAGAACCTTGAGCGTGTCCAAGGCAGACAGGTGCTCCGGCTTGCCCGTTCGCGAGCTTCCGTCCGTATAGTGAGTCATCGCATAGGCGTGGTTGTACGCCAGCACATTGAGCAGGCCGAACCCGACCGCAACTCCAAAACCTGCCACCCTCAACCCGATTTTTGCTCTGCGTTTCAGATCCAGTCTCCTTACGTTTCCACACCGCCCCCTTCACCCGCTTTCGGCCCCTCACACCCGTTAAACCGAGGCCTTTCTTCGGCGCCAGATATAGAGAAGTGCGGCGGCCAGACCAACCAAACCGCCGAGATAACCCGCATTGTGAATGTAGGCGACGCACACAAAGCTACGAATGTCCGATATCTGAAGCATAGCCGTGAGTGAGGTCCACGTCGCGTAATCGGGACCATGTAGAACACCCAGTAACCCGCCTGCCGCTGCACCTGCGACTGCGACAGCAAAAACGATGGCGAAACTTCGCAGTGCTAAGCGGAACGCCTCCGCACGGGAAAAGGCTGGCACCGTCACGCGGGCAATAAACCACGCCGCGAAAAAGCCCACCCACCACGTGGCCAAAAAACCGATCTCGGCGACAAACCCTCGGGCAGAGAACCCTAAATCGGCATAGTAGAACTGATCGAATTTGAGGGTCGTGAAATATTCTGGGGAAATCGTGTACGTGATCTGATCGTGAACGATGCCATAGATCCCAGCCAGCAGCCCGCCGATAACCGCTTGACCCAGCATGGCCGGCAACTGCTTGAGTGGTATTTTTGGATAAAGTACATTCTTCATGAGAGTCCGCTTTAACAGTCCCTGCAGCATAGGCGTCTCGCCCACAACACGCTCACATGGGCGGGACGCCCATGCCACATTGCCTCTTTCACTTGATTGGCACAGTGCCGGACTTGTCCACGGTGTAGCCCCACTTAGCAATATAAGCCGGGCCGGGCTGGAAGTCGTCGTTCGTTCTCTTGAGAAGCTTCTGCAGGTCAGCTTCGAGTCGCGCCTGCAACGCCGCATGTTCGGGCTTGTTGGCCAAATTCGTAAGCTGATAAGGATCGGTCTCGTTGTCGTACAGCAGCCATGGCCCGCTCAGGTCGCGCACGTAGGTATACCGCCGCGTGCGAACGCCGCGGTACTCGCGGCCGCCCTTCTCGCGCGTCCATTCTCCGAAGGGCGTCGGGCAGGCAATCAGCACCGCGTTGTCATCAGGCGCAGGAGCGCCGCGAATCAGGGCCGACCAATCCTCACCTTGCACCGACTTCGGAATGCACACGCCGCTCAGTCCGAGCAACGTCGGCATGAGGTCGGGCGTGTTGATCGGCGCGTCGAGCGTCCGGCCTTCTTCCTGAGCCGCGGGATAGCGCACCAGCAGCGGCACGCGGATCGACTCGTCCCACGGCTTCTGCTTGCGGGCCAGCCCTTGCGATCCCAGCATGTCGCCATGGTCCGAGGTGAACACGAAGACCGTGTGGTCTCGCAGCCCCCTTTCGTCGAGCGTCTTCAACAGGTCGCCGAGACAGGCGTCCATCGCCGCGATGTGCGCGTAGTAGCCTGCGAGACCTTTTCGCGGATTGCCCTGCACGTTCGGCCGCAGCGTCAATTCTTCAGCGTCGAACAACTTCTTGTATGGCTCGGGCGCGGTCTCATAGGGATTGTGCGGCGGCCCCCAAGCAAGGATCAGCAGAAAGGGCTTGGCGTTTGTCGCGCGTCCTTTGATATAGGCCTGAGCGTCCTTCGTCTGGGGAATCACATCATACTCCGGCCAGACGCGCTGCGCCGGGTCGTTGCCCGCGTAATAAGGTGAATGGTTGTAGTCGTGCGTACACTCCAGCACCTTCCAGTAATCGAAACCTTGCCGCCTCTCCGGCGGGATGTAGGCGCTGCGGCCGTGGCCGTCCAAATGCCATTTGCCGATGTACGCTGTGTCGTAGCCCGCCTGCGCGTAGGCCTGCGCGATGGAGGTCGCCTGCGTGCTGAGGCAAAGGTCGTTAAGGAAGAGCCCGTGCGTCAGCGGGTATTGCCCGGTGATGAGGCTTGCGCGATAGGGCGTGCACACGGGACAGCACGAAACCGCGTGCGTGAAATTCACGCTTTCGCGTTCAAGCCGGTCCAAGTTCGGTGTCTTGCCTTGTAGGTTGGGGTCGCCCGCGTAGCCGCACGCCTGAGCACGCCACTGGTCGGCCAGCACGAACACGACGTTTGGGTTCTTGCGCACTTCAGTCCGCGCCGCATCCGTTACGCACCCGGACACCAGTCCCGCAGCCGCAGTTCCCGTGGCCGCCAGAAAATGACGCCGGCTGATCGCGCCGTGCTGACTATCCATTGCAGACCTCTCACTTCACAGTAATTTCGTACCAGATCGTTTGCCGCTCCGGCCCGATGGTGACCACGGCTTTCCCGTCTGCATCCGCTTCGGCGGCAAACGGTGTTCTGCGCTGTCCTCGCTCATCCAGGGCCCAGACTTCCACTGATCTCACGGGAAAAGGCAGCGTGATCCGTGCAGGAATGCCCTCCACCCGTGTCGGCGCCGTTCCCCAGTCTTTTCCGACCGTGCTTTTTTGCGGGTTCTTCCAGCCCATCCCCGTGTTCTCCGCGCTCCCCGTTGCCGTGAAGAGCACCCGGCAAGGCGGCTTGCGGAAGTCGCCTTCTATCGCCGTCACGGTGATGGCGCTCCAGCCGTCTTGCAGCGTCGGCCCTGGCTCGATGACTACGCCGCCCAAGTCGAACCGTTTGCCGCCACCGAAGCCGACAACCGCTTTGCTCTTTTCGGCGTTCACCGTAACGACCCCGCGTCCTTGCTCCCGCATATCCCATACGAGTTCGTCCGTATCCGAAGCGAACCTGTCGCCCGTGACCTGTGCCTGCTCCGGCTTTAAGGAGGCAGCGGGCGCTGACTGTCCATCGGTGGCGATCGCCACGCGGTGAATCAGCGACGCCTCGCGCGAAACACCTGCGTCTCCGGCGTGCACCATGTCCCACGCGTGCCCGTGACGCAACACGTCAACTTCCTGCTCCTTGCCCAAACTGGCGACGACGAGCTGACGGGCTGACTTCACATCGCCCCGCAGAAACATCGCAGCGGCCGGAATGAGCGTGGCCATCTTGGTCGGGTGCTGATTGATGTCGAAGAAGTTGAGGATACACCGCTCATTCCACTGATCGCTGTGCGAATACCGCGAGGCGGAAATGTAGTCCCAGTCCTGCAGCGACGCATAGGCCGCCCGCAAGAGGTGGCCTTCGCTGCCGTACGTGTTCGGCGCGGGATTGCCGTATTCGGTCACGCAGAACGGCTTGTTCAGCACACGCCGCAGCGCCAAATCCGGCAGCACGCCGCCCAGGGCGTTGACCATCGAGAGATTCTGCACAAACCAGTTCCCAGGGTCCCACGGACGCCCCGGGAAAACCGGATGCTGCCAGTAGGCGTGCGTGTCCACACAATCCAGCTTCGCCATCTGGTTCGGCGTGCTGCACCCGACGATAGTTCCGATAATCAGCGCCTGAACGTTCAGCCCTTTCCTCAGATAGCCATACATCGTCTGCCAGTAGCGGTCTTCCGTCTCCCACAGAAAGCGCAACCAGTCCCGCTGCACGGCAGGCGTGCGTTCGACAAAGTGCGACCGCGTGAATGCGGGTATGGCAGCGCCGTCCAAGTGCTCGTCCGCGCCCAGTCCGATCACGCCTCCCGGCCGCAGCGAGACCCCCGCAAGCCAGCAGCTCCCCACCTGCATCGCCGGATCGAAAATCACGCGGGCTTTGTCGTCAGTCTCGCTGATCGGCAAAACGATGCGGAACGGCTGCCACTGCGCAGTCAGCGCCACAGCCGTACTCGCGCCCAACACATGCCACGGCGCACGCGTCTGCTCGACGCTGACACTGACGGTGGAAGGCTTGTCGGCTTTGGCCCAGAAGCTGAGCGTGCAGGGATTTTCCGCCTGCACGCGGAAACCCGCCTGCTCGAAACGGATATGCCAGCTCTGCGCACCGGGCTTGGTCACGCTGAGATGGACGGACTTCGTTCCGCGCAGCGCCTCGGGTGCCGCATCCACGGCCTTCACTGCGGCTTCTGCACCCGGGTGAAGCTCCAATGTCCAGCCCTCCAGGTCGCGCGCGAAACCGCCGTTTCCGAGCGCTTCGTTTCCGAGCGGCTGCTCCCCGACAGCCCAGGCCTGCCGCACCTTTTCTGTGGAGCCGTAGCGCTGACTCAGCCAGAGGCACCACTGGCCCCTGAGTTCCCTCCGGAAGATCTCCGGCAACTCGTCGACATCATTTTTAAGCCACGCGTGAAGCAGCCCGTTCTCGTTGTTGATCTCGACGAATGCCACCGCCGGATCTTCGGTGTAAGCGCGCCCCGTGTAGGCGTTGCGGTGCGTCAGCAGTTTGCGGGCGTACTCTTTTTGCAGTTCCAGAACCTGGCCGTTGAAAAATCCGACCACGTGCCGCCGCTGGAAAGGGGCGTCGCCCGCCTGTTCGATTTCCTTCGGAAGACCGTCAGCGGCATTGAAGGCGCGGTAATTCAGCAGGCACAGGTTGACATAGATGCCATTGCGTTTGAGCCGCGCGATGAAGTAGTCGAGGCGGTCGAGCGCCTCTGGATCGAGGTCGCGCGTGCTGGCCGCACCGCGGGCGAGAATCCCTTCCGGAAAATGCCGCATGTCCATGATGTGGAAGCGGACAATGTTGATGCCGAACTTCGCCAGCCGATCTGCGACTTTCTCGGCATCCGCATGAGTCGGGATATTTGCGCTGAAAGACAAATCCACGCCGAAAAAGCGGACTCGCTCCTTTCCCGCGCAGAGATGCCCGTCCGCCCCGGCTTGGACAGACCCGAACTTCCCCGCCGGTTTCGGCAGCCAGCCGCTGAGGTTCACTACGCTCTGCGTCGCATCATCCCACGGCAGAACAAAGGGGAACAGCGCGCTTTCCGTCGCGCCTGCAGAGGTGGCCGAAACCACGAACACCCAAACACAGGCCCAAGCGATAGGTACACACTTCATGCTGTTCTCCCTGTGGCACGGGCGGCTCTCTCATGTGCCACAAAACGCTACCTCTCCCAACTTTTCTTCACTTCCGTGATCGACCGGTCGCCGACTCCGTTCTTGCCCTCGACGGTGTTCTCTTCGAGCGCGAAGCGTGTCGCCGGATTGTCGATCTGTAAAGCGACTGGCGAAGTGAGGCCCGACTCCCAGAAGTAGGCATGGTTCCGCCGCAGGACAACCTCGTCGCTGCCTTCGCCCGCGTGATAAGCCGTCGGCGTGTCACGCACCGCGTTGAATTCCGCAACCGTTCCGACCACCGAAGCAGAGCGGTCAGCCCCAACGAGGTTCACCTTGCGACTGACGATCATGACGCCGTTGCCGCGCGAATGGACAAACGAGTTGTGCCGCAGCACATTTCCTAACGCGCGAGGAAACTCGATGGGCAAATTCGGCGCATCCCCGCTCGTAACGAGTGCGCCGTCGCTGCACTCGTCGGTGCGGTTGCCTTCAGCCAGATTCCAGAAGAGCGGGCTGATTCCGCGGTTCCACGTGCGCGGCATAGACGACGCCAGCGTCGTTCCGTTGGCATAGAGAAACAGTCCCTGCTTTCGCTGCCGCGCGACCGTGTTGCCCGAGACCACGTTCCCGACACAAGAAATCCAGAGCTGAACGCCCGTCATGCCGTCCGGCGTATGGTTGCCGACAATCAGATTCTGATAGAACATGGTGCCGATGGCCACGACCGACCCGGCCTTGGGCGCGACGCACCACGGACGGTCTACAGCGAGCCGCTCGCCCAAACGGCCCGTCACCCGGCGCGTCTGTCCCTGACCAGGTCCTGCGAAAACGGTTACATAATATTCGCGGAGCGACGGTTCGCCCGTTCCGTCGTCACCCTCCGGCGGCCAGAAAGGCGTCTCGCGCCCGTCCGCATCGTGCGCCAATTGCTCGCGCTTCACGCTCCCCAGCCGCCCGTCTGGCGTGGACGGAAGGGTCTGTGGCAACGTTACACTCTGCGCGTCCGCACAGACCAGCGGCCCGAAATACATTGTGCGATGGTTGCCTTCGAACAGGATCATCTCTCCGACGTTCTGATCCGTTCCCGCGACGCCGCCGAAGCGGGCCTGACCCGCCGCACGCTCTGTCTCAACCCCGTTGTTCGCAAGCCAGTTATGCACAACCGAACCGTGTCCGGTCGAGAGCCAGATGAGCCGGCGCGCAGTCGGACCGCCCGCCTCTGCGCCAGGCGGCGAAGCGACGACGTTGTTTTCGATCACGCACTCCTCGATCGGCTCACAGCGTCCGAGGATCGCCGCTTCCGAATTGCCTCCGAAACGGGTGGCCGACACCAAGCGGTTGCGCGCAAAAATCGTCTGCCGCACACCTGAAAGAAACAGCGGCGTGCGTCCCCACAGTTCGTTGTCGCAGATCGCACCTCCGCGCAAATTATGAACAAAGACGCCGCAATTTTCGGACTGTTTTCCTTCGCAGTCAGCGAGCGTGACGCGCCGCACGGCGCAGCCGTCGACCCACTCCGTCTGCCTGACCGCGCGGATCGCGACCCCCTGATTGACCTGCGCGTTGCCGAGCACCCTCAGATCCGAGAGAGAGGCGCCGTCGCCCACAAGCCATACCGCCGCCCGATCAGACCCCGGCAGGCGTCCGGCCTTGCTCTCGAACTTCACGCACTCCTCGGCCTGAATCACAAGCCTTCCGGACGTATTGGTCGGCCACGCCGAATCGAAGGGTGCATCATTCGGATCGAGCGTCAGCACGAACGCGTCGAGCGAAAGTCCGCCGCCCTTGACGTTGCGCCACACCATCGTATGGTTGCCTGCCTCGATCTTCATCGTTGCGGCCTGCGACCACCGATAGACTCCGAACCCACCCGTATTGGGCAGGTTCTCGAGAGTCCGCAGCACACCGTCGTCGATCTGGAGCGCAGTGTTACCGCTCACACCCGCTTGTTTCCACGGCGACATATCCGTGCCATAGCGAAGCCAGACATTCCAGTTGCCCGTCTGCGGAACGGTGATCGCGTAGGTCATCGCATCGCACTGCGAGTGAATCGCTTCGGGCGCAATCCCCCAGCCGGATACGCAGAAGCGCGCGAATGAAGCCGCAGGACTCGTCTGAAGTTCGAGCGTGGTGTTCTTACGGCCCGCACCGGACAGTGTCACATGGGCTGGAATCCGCAGCGTTCCTGTGAAGCCGAACGTTCCCGCGGGCAGTTTCACCGTGCCGCCGCCGCGCTCAGCCATCGCGTCCAGCGCAGCCTGAATTGCGAGCGAGCCATCCTTTTCAGGACTGAGAGACTTAACGCGCGCAGGCCGCACATTCGCACGCACATCGAGCGGCACCGGCCCGCCCCATCCCCACGCTCCGCCACGCCCACCGTGGAGCCAGACCTCATAACAGCCGGGCTTGAGGTCTGCTGGAACAACGAACGTGACGGCATATTTGCCCGCTTCTTGGACTTCAGCCCAGCGCCCTGCCTGTCCGGCAGCGCAGATCCAAACGAAGGCGCGGTGAGAGTCAGGACGGCGCGACAAGTTGCGTCCGAACACGCGGACGGACTCCCCTGGTGCCGCACGGCGCGAACTGTTCCACCACGGCTGAGGTGCGTTGATCACTATCGGAGCAGAATAGCCCGCCGCGTTCTTCACAGCAACAACCATCGGGCCGTCATAGGCAGCCTGTGGCAACGAGAAGGCAAGATAGGTGTCGGAGACCCGTTGAACCTTCGCCTGCACGAACTCGCCTTCGGGGTGATCAGGATGGGCTCCCCAGACGAAGACCTCTTTCGTCAGATTCGTGCCGACCAAGAAAAGCGTCTCATCCGGCCCAGCCTCCTGACTGTGCTCGTAAATCGCCGGCGCGCCATCCGCAGTCGGCAAAGCAGGCGGTTCGAAAGCACCGTCTGGCGGCACAGCGCCCTGCGGACCCGGCGACAACTCCGCTCTCAGAACCCCCACCGTCAAAGCGACACTCCCCATCATCAATAGAAATTTCACTTCTCTCCCCTTTGTCTGTCCATTTCCGAGTCGCAGCCTTTGACCTGAACCTCAAGCCTTGAACCCTGTCGGATTCCTTCAGTCCTGATGGAAAACCTCTTCCATGCCCGCCCACCATTCGTCCTTCGCGCGGTCTGCAAAGGGTACATGGCAGGGTTTGCAGGCCGCCCACCACCGCTGGGTCTCGGGGTCAGCCGCCATTTTCGCCATGTCGGCCTCGAATGCATCACCCCTATATTCGAAGTAACTGAAGAGGTAGTGCTTCCCGTCCGGAAGTCTGCGCAGATAGATCGAGTAGTTGCAGATCTTGCACTGTTTGATCATCCGGAGAACGCCAGGCCAAGCCATCGCGTGCAGGCGCTTGTACTCCTCCATTTTCTCGGATTTGATCTCGATCACGAAACCGCACCGTTGCATGGTCGCTCCTTTGTTAGAGCGGGCACAAAGCCCCGTCCCTAAAGGACGATCACATCTTTCCTGCGAGCAGCGGGTGTCACCGTCCAAGTGATGAGTTTACCATTTTTCACCGTCCCCGTAATCACTGTCTGCAACGGCGCGTGCAATTTGAAATCGCAGTCCCAATCGCTGGGCCAAGCCGGCAACAGATAGATTTTTCGGCCGTCGCTCTGCAGCAGCATCGACTGCACGGCTTTCATCAAAATGCCGCCGTGGCACTGGTCGGGAGTCCAGTCGTAGTTCGGTCCCCAAAACGCGGGGAAGCGCTGCGACGCGCACTTTCTGCGGGCCCGTTGCACAACGTAATCGCGGGCCTGCGCCGTCTGACCGAGATACGCCATGAAGACGTCCTCCTGACGCCAGCCGAACGGCCCTCGGTCGCCGCGGTGGTTCAGCGCTTCGATACCCCAATCGATGTTCGGACGTCCGAGCCCGAACTGACGGAACGGGAACACGGCGTAGAGCTCCGGGTTCTCACAGTTGCTTTTGTGTTTGAAGGCCTGTGCGGGCGCAAGCTGCGTTTTTCCGTCGGGGCTCTGCATCGTCGGCAGCGCAGGCAGCTTGGACCGCAACGCCTGCCAGAATGCGCGGTCTCCAGGTGTGGTCTGCTTCTCCGGCAACGCCAGACAGCGCTCGGTGACCGCGTACAGACCCGAGAGCTCCGGCATGGCATTCGTGCACTCCCACCACGTCTCCAGCGCCTGAGCAGGGTGCATCACAAGTTTGCCGTCCGCTCCAGCCGCATAGTGACGGTCGAAATAGGTGAGCGTTTCACGCACGAAAGGCATCGCGGTGCCGTGCAGAAACTTCGCGTCGCCGGTATAATCGTAGCGGTCAAGCAGAAGCTGGCTCAGTTCAAGTCCGCTGACCCAGTCCCACTTGTGCCAGCGACTGGCCTGAAGCTTGTCCTCGCGCTCCTCGCACGGCTGCCACCCATAGGTCTCGCTGAACATGTCACCCCAGAAGTAGATGCACTCTGGAACATACGCGCCGGCGTGATTGAGGTAGTGCTTCGTCCGGTAGACGAATTGCGGCAGCAGATCGCGGGCATACATCTGGAAAAGCGGCTCCATCAGCTCGAAATCGCCCGACGCACACAGCGAGTAATAAGGCTCACGCGTGTTCTGCCACCAGTAGCCCGGCCCCCAGCGGCGATAATCGGCATATCCGGGCTTGTCGTTGAACGGCACGGTAAAGAGCGTTCCATTGAACTTGATCGGATAATGCCCGCGACCCGCACAGGCGGTGATGAAACGCTGAAGCGTGTAGCCACGGCAGACGACGGATGCGTCATCGCCCTCAGCCACGCCAGCCGCCACATCGTTTCCGAGCGGTTTGCCATCGAGATAGACGACCGCATAGCCGGACGGTTCGACCACGGCTGCCACATGTTGCCAGACGCCTTTCTTAAGCACATGGTTGTGCGCCGTGATCGTGCGGCCCACGATCAGCCGCAAGCTGTCGCCCGGATGAGTGTCGAACAGGAAGCCGTCTGCACCTCCCGGAGTGCACTTGTCCGCGATGCGGCCGTCGGCCTTGAAACCGCCGTCAGATTTTATCCAAGCCTCGACGGTGAGTCCGTGCGTGAACGCTTTTTCCGCCAGTTGCTGCAGCGCTTGCGGCTGGGCAACAGCCGCGCTGAAGAGTCTCGCCAGATGCGCGGCGGCAGGCTGACCGTTCGCCACAGCCGCCAGCTCCGCGATCTCTTTTCCGGTCAAGGCAGCCTCATAGACGCCCACGCGTCCGAAGGCTCCGCTGAAGCGGGACCCACCCCTCGAATTCAAACCGATTGAGAGCGGCAGCGCGTTCGTAGGCAGACAGGACCCGCCGTCTGGCCGCTCCACGGAACGGCCGTTCTGGGCGATGTGAATCCAACTGCGATCCCAGAACGCCGACCACCACGCCTCGTGCATTTCTCGCCGAGCCTCCAGCGGCTTTGCAACCGCCGCATCGAGCGCGGCGGCGGTTGCAGCCTGCCACGCCTCAGCTGTGATCGGGCACTGGGTGTTCACCGCAATTTCAAAGACGTGGCGCGCACTGTTTGCCGAGCGCAGCGTGAAGTCATCCGGCCGCTCGGCGCAGTCCGTTGCGATCAGCGCGCCGAACGTACGGTGCAGCAGCGGGTCGGGCCTCTGAAATCCGGTCATGCCCTGAATCTTACCGCACAGCTCGGGACCGACAGACTCCGCGTTGCGGTGATACCAGCCGATGCGGTCTCGGAGCCCCACCAGCACCGTGTCGCGCGTCGCCACGGTCTGCCGGTCTTTGCAGCCGTTCAGCACATCGCTGCACTCCGTCCCCACGTTGACCTCGTTGGTGCGCCATAGCTCAGCAAAAAGCGTGGCCACGGTCGGCTGGGCGCTGGTCGCTTCCACGACGACCACCGGCCGGTTGGCGTCCACCCACACTTTCAGCTCCACGTGCGATGCGCCTTCTCCATATGTCGCGCGGAGGGTCGCGTCGCTGACGGTGAGTGCCTGCCGGAAAGTCTTGGTGCGCTCCGTGTTTCCATCGCCGATCCGCACGCGCACGCCGCCGACTTTGAGCAGGCGTCCATATTCGTCCCACGCATCGGTGCGTGAGATGAAAAAGCGCAAGTCCCCCGACGGCTCGATCCATGCGTTCAGCGCGATCTCGCCGTTGCCCAACGGCATGGTGCCGTTGCTGTCAGCGCTCGGCGTGTCCCACGCCACGCAGCCAGGATCCGCAGCCGTCTCCGCAGCCCAGGCTGGAGCAGATGAAATGCTCAATGCGAGCGCACCACGCAGCAAATTCTTATGCCAGGACGACAGGCTGAGGCAGAACGCTTCTGCCTCAGCTTCTCCAGTCAATTGAACGGGTGAACTGCTTCGTATCATCGCACACCTACCCTTTTGAGATCGCTTCGCCCATATAGTTACCATAGGTCAGCAGCAGCACGGCGACAATCAGCACGGCCAGCGCGATGCCGATCATCCGGTGCGTCAGTCGCCGGCACTGACGCCACTCCAGCAACAGAATGCCGACAAGGTTGCTGATGAGCACCAGCATAATCATGTGGATTGCCCAGCTGGTGAACTTATAGTGCCCCATCCGCACATGGCCGAGATTGTAGAAGAAGAACTGGCCATACCAGAACAGGCCGGTCACAAAGGCCATCGCCCAATTCAGAGGCAGGCTCGCCCCCTCTTTGCCGGCCGGCAGCGCAATCAGCTCGCCGAGCGTGCGATGCCGCGCGTGCAGCCAGAGGCAATAGAGCGCAGTCGTCACAAAGGCGCCTGTGTTGGAAAAGATGTAGACCACATTGCCGCGCCACACGCCAGCGCCGTGCGCAGAGGCGATGTCCGCAATGGGCTCGCCGGCCGCCAGCGCGAAACCGTAGACAGCCGAGAGCACGCCAGCCAAGAGCGAGAGCAACAGTCCTTTGGACAGCGAGAACTGGCCGCTGTTCTCCTGCGCGCTGAGGTCGCGCTCCTTCATGCGTCCGGCCCAGCCCGCACCGGCGATGCCCAGCGTGCCGGCGACGATACCGGCGACGACCCACTCCGCGCCCGGCTTGCTGAGCGTGGAGACCAGCGTACCCGCGACCAGCGGAGGAATCAGCGTGCCCAGCACGCTGGAGAGCCCGACCGCGACCGCGTAGGTCAGCGAGAATCCGATGTAGCGGATCGAAATGCCGAACGCCGTGCCGCCGATGCCGTAAGCCGCGCCGAGCAGGAACGACTGCGTCATCGCCGACCGCGGCGCCTCGCGTAGCACAGCGACCAGTTCCGGGATCGTGAGCCATGCGCCGAGCAGCGGAAGCAGGAGCCAGCAGAACGAGGCCTGCGTGAGCCAATAGCTCTGCCACGACCAGCCGGTCACGCGCTTCTGCGGCGTGTAGCATGTGGCAGCGAAAGTGGCACCGACCGCGTGCATCGCGATGCCGAGAAAGGGGCTTGCGGCGACAGGGTTCATCAAGGGCTCCTCATAGTCGTAATAAGGTTCAGGTCGGGGTTCAGCAATAGGCGCAGGAATCGCCGGACGAAGAGGTTCTACTCAAGGTTGGGGGACTGTTCATCCTGAGCCCTGAAACCCGAACCCTGCACCACCTCTTCCTCATATTCGTCCAGCTTCAAAGGATACCGCCCGTATTCGCGAACGAGCTTCACGATGAAATCATAGGTCTCGCCGGAGACGTCGCTGGCCACGGAGTGATCTGACTGGAAGATGAAGCCTCCTCCTTTGGCCGCATTCAGCTTGCGCAGCACCTCGCGGCGGATGGCATCCCGATCACCCGTTTCCCAAATCTGGACATCGCTGTTGCCGCAGAAGCCCAGCGTGTGGCCGATCTCGCGCCGCAAGTTCACCGCGTCCATGTTGGCTTTCACCTCCAGCGGATTGTAGGCGTCGACTCCCATCTCTGCGAAATCACGGATGACGGAATTCACGTTGCCGCACCCGTGATAGATCACCATCAGCCCTTGGGCGTGTGCGTAATCGGTGATCGCCCGAACCCATGGCTTGTAGTGCTCGCGCCAGAAGTCGGGGTTCATGAAGGTGCCGCATTTATAGGCGAAATCGCCCCAGATGACGAACCCGTCCAGCTTGCCGGCGGCCGCGGCGATCTGCGCTTTGGCGCAGTCGAAGTAGAACTGCCCCACTTTTGCGATCACGGCGGCCATGCGCTCCGGCTCCAGTCCCACCCATAGCATGGGGTTCTCGGGACCGATGAAGCGCGTCATGAACTCGTTCACCTCGATGATGCTGCCGAACACGGGAAAGTCGGGCCACAGCGATCTGACCGTTTCAATCCAGGGCGGCGTATTGCGTTCAAAGCCGTCACCGACTCCGGCAATCTGATTGTCACCCCCGCTGAAATAGCGCCGAGGGTCAGCCGGACGGTCGAACGTCTCGACGGCGGCCTCTAACTGCTCGAGCGTGCCGGTCTCGAAACCCACAAACTCCGGCATCGGGAAGTCGTAGACTTTGCGCATGATCGCGCCGAAGCCGGTCTTCACGGTCACCTCCTGCGGCGTTTCCTTCAGCGTCTCGAACGGCCTGATCCACGGATCCATGTTCGGCACGGTGACGATCCAGTCGAGGTCATAGTGGTAATATGGATTGGCGTCCGCAGGCAGGCCGAGTTCCTCGCGCCAGCGCCGAATGAACCCGCCCCAGAAGAAATCGCTGATCGGCACGCGGTCCGGCTCCTGATGACGAAGCGCCGTCCGCATCCGCTCCAGCTTACGCAGAGTATTCTCCTTGCGTCCGGCGGCACCGTCGCCCTTACCCGTCGTATCGAACATGCTCATGAAATAGCTTCCTTCTGACTGATCCCTACCTGCGTGGGGCCTCTCAACTGTGTTTGTTATTATCGGCGATAACCGTTCAAACGTCCATCTCTCTTCCGGCTAAAATCACTGATGTGAACTCTGCGTGCGAAAGTCTATGGGAAGGGGATCGGCTTGAGGGCCGTGGTTTCGCGGGTGCGTGAGGTTTCCATCTGCTTCCAGACGACACGCTTGTCGGCCGACACCTCCAGATAGACCGCACGGGGTCCCGGTTTGGAGGAGCGCGAAGCACAGGCGATGAGCGTATTGCCATTGGCGAGGCGCGTGGATTCGCAGAAGCTTCCGATGTTGAGTTCGGGGGAGAGATCGGCGGGCGTCAGCGTCCAAACTGTATGACCGGCCGGATCGACTTCCGCCACCTGCGCAGGCTTGTAGCCGGAGATGAGCGTGTTGCCGTTCGCGAGGCGGCTCGCGCTGTAGGCCATCGTCAAACTCCACTCCTTAAGCAACTTTCCCGTGAAATCATATTCGCGGAGTTTGTGAGAATAGCATTCGCCGACAAGAACAGTCCCTTGCGGCGTCAGTCGGATGAGACGTGCCGTCTGATGTCCCTTGCCTTTCGCTAAGACATCGAAACTGCGGAGCGCTTTACCCTGGCGATCAATCTCGGTGATCCGTCCCGCGTCGCATTCGTTGACCAGAATGTTGCCGTTGGTCATCGGCTGACAAGACATGATTTCGTCGGCGTAGGGATAATCGAAGACCGTCCGCTTATCGGCTGCGATCAGACGCACTCCGCCCTTATTGCCGGTGCGGGGCGAGGGCAGATAGGCGACCAGCACGGAGCCGTCGGCCATGGGCCATGCGTCAATAGGTCTCACGTCCGAATAGACCCAAACAGGTTCGCCAGCCTTGTTGAACGCGGTGATTTCACAGGTGTCCACATCGCAGGCGATGAACCCGTAACCTGGCGTTCCAGATGCCGTCACCGCTTCGGCACCGACAACATCCGCCGAGCGAGAAAACACCAGAAACAGACTTCCGAAGACTGAAAGCAACCGGGTTGTTCGCATCTCGTATCGTCTCCCTGTTTTGAGGCCATTGAGGAAAAAGTCGGTCTTGCCGACTGAAATGGGATGGAAGCCCAACGTGAAAGCGGGCGAATTGCAGCGCAGACGGCAACCGTCTTTTGCGGCATCGCCAAAGAGCGAGGTGAAGTGTATGACTCATACGGTTGCGTGCGCTTTTGTTAATCCCCGGCCTTTCCGCGCCATCTTCGGAGTCCCACTTTGACAAGCCCCACCGTTCGATTCGTGCGCTAAGCCAGCGCCTCAAGTCCGATCGACTCAGGGTGCAGGCGCCACATCCTCATACTTCGCGCGATCGCTGCCGACCTTCACGTCCGTCACGAAGATCACCTTGTTCGTGGCGACCGCCCATTCGCGTTCGAAGGCCTCTTTCTTGCCATCCTTGTCGATGTGCCATTCCGGGTGATAGATGCCGGTTTTGAGATAGGGCGTGTACGCCACACCGATGGTCGAATAGACGTTGGTTCCTTTTCGTCCCAAGACCAACTTGCCATCCTTCCAAATTTGCAAAAGGCCGTCAGCGCTCGGCGACCACTTGGCGTGAACCACCCATGAAGTCCAAGCTCCTGGCTTCACCGGGTCAGCCAAGCGCTCGCTGGTTCTTGTCGGCTTCGTTTGGGCCGAACCGTAGCTTTGCCGAATGAACCAATTCGTGTTTCCGATGGAGATCTCCAGATTGGGAAACGTAGCCCGCCAGTTACCGGGAATGGCGTGCCATTGCATCACGAGGTCATTGCCCCTGTTCGGATCGAACACCCAGTCCGCCGGAACCAGCACGCGTTCGCCGTACCAGCGCTCGTTGAAGCCGTCCTCGTGCGGCAGCGAGATCTCGGCGCGGAACGAGTTAGGTGCCCGCGGAACAGTGAAACGTGCGGCACGCCGACCGTCCGCCAGTCCTGGCGCCTCCACAATCCTGATCCTTTCGGGCGTTTCCTTCAAAAGCTTGTAGCGGTCGTCCTCCGATAAGTTCCAGCGCCCGAGAAGAACAGAGTTGAAAGCGTCTTGAAAAAGGATCGTCTGTCCGTCCGCGAACACGTCCTTGGCGCGGAAAGGCCGCACGGGATCTTCGGCACCGTGCAGTGCCACAAGGGGTGCCCCTGTCAGAACAGTAAGAGCAAGGTAAAGCGTGCGCTTCATACGGATTTGCATGCTGGGTGTTGTTTGTTGTTACGCCTCATCGCTTTTCGAGAGCCTGCTCGATCGCGACAGCCACCTGCCTGCCCAGAAGGTCGTAGCCGTCGTTGTTGAAGTGGACGTCTTTCGGATTCTGCACCTTCGCGAGGTGCGGGGTGATGAAGGTGAAGAGATCGTCGATCGCGACGCCGCTCTTGGCCATCACTTCGGTGGCGATGCGGTTCTTCTCAACGATCTGCTCCGTCACTTTAGGCCCATCCTTTGTGTCTGGCGGCACCGGCGTAGTGCTGGCCCAGATAAGCTTCGCGCCCGTCGCTTTCATGCGCGTGACGAGGGTCTCCAGCCGCCGCTGATAATCGGCGGACGGCGTGGCTCGGTCGTGGATACCGAAGTTGAAATGGATCACGTCCCACTTGCCGTCACCAAGCCAGATGTCGATCTTCTTCAGGCCGTTCGCCGAGGGACCGCAGTTCTCCGGTGCGCGGTGGACGTTGGCCCTGCCCGCCAGCGCTTTGCGCACGGCCAGTGTGTAGCCCCGCGACACGGAATCGCCGATGAGCAGCACGCGCGGAAGTCCGGGCACATCTTTGACATAGTCCCACGCCTGCGCGGAACCTTTGACGCGTCCGTCCTTATAGAGCGGCAGGTAGAAGCCGCCGAGGTTCTCTTGAAGCGCACGTTCCCAGGCTTGCTCCTCCGGCGGCAACGCAGCCACGAGCGCCGCGTACTTTGCGTCGACAGCGAGGGCGCCGGCGTTCTTCTTGTCGGCGGCTTCCTTTGCGTTCGTAGGCTCGGCTCTCGGCTGGGCGATCATGCCCAGTTCGCGCAGGATCGAGTCGGTCGCGCACTGTGCGAGAATGACGTAAGCCTCGTTCTTCCAGTGGAACTGGTCTCCGCGTGCGAGACCGAGTTTGCCCACGAGCAGCGCATAGAAATCGTTCACCGGCACCTTCATCTCTCCCATCACCTTTGCAGCCATCCGGTTCTGATCCACGATGATCGGGTTGATCTCGTGATCCAACTCAGTGGGCTTGTTCTTCACCGTGACCGGCGTGCTGCTGGCCCAGATGATCTTGGCCTTGGGCAGCTTGGCACGAATAACCTCCACGTACGCTTTCGTCAGCGGCTCGAATGTGCCTTCCTTGATGCGGTCCTTCTGCCAACCGTGCAGCCCCATATTGAAATGCACAACATCGTAGGGCCCGTTCGTCAGCACATTGGCGAGAATCTTATTGTAGTTCTCCGATTGGCAGTAGGGATTCACCCAGGCGTCCACATAGGCCCTGTCCTTGAGCGCTTTCGTCACAGTCCCCATGTAGCCATTCAGGATCGAGTCGCCGATCAGCAACACGCGCGGCCGCGTCATGTCGGCGATCTTCGCCTGGTCGAGCCGCCAGCCTTTGCCGTCGGCTTGCACCCGCGCGTCTTCTTCAACGGCAGCAGGGATGGCAGCCGTTTTGCTGCCAGCCGCCTGCAGAGCGGCCATCGGTGCTAGAGCCATTGTCATGACCATCAGCAGGTTGTTTCGCTTCATTTGCTGTCGCCCTCCACTGTGTTAAGGCACTTGGGCTGCGCCTTCACAGCGCAGATCGCCTGTTGGTGTTCGGTTGTGTCTCAGGAACACGCCGCTGGGGCCGCGCTCGGCGCGGACGCCACTGGCCGGATGCGCAGCCGAACAGCCTTCCACGATGACCTCACGCAGCGATGCGCCTTGGAGTACGATACTGCCGCTGTTGTCGTCAGCCAGGCGCTCGCGACGGTGAATCACATTCTGGGTGATCTGACCGTCGAAGGCTCCGGCCGGACGCACACTGCCGCTGATGATGATCGAGCCCTGTCCTTCGCTCAGCTCGTTGTCGAAGCACTGCACATTGAAATTGGGACACAGATACTCAGCCGAGGCCATGCCGTAGTTGAGCAGTTCCGCGCAACGCACCAAGTGGTTTCCTGCATAAATGACATCCAACGCAGTGCCGAAACCAGCGTTGATCCAGTTGGCGTCTTCGAAACGGTTGCCGATCATCAGCGCACGTCCGCACAGGGGCACGATGGTGACCACGCTGCGCTCGTTAGGCGCGATAGCGAACGGCTGTGCGAGCGTCCACTCGCGCCCGGCAAAGGAGGCCACACTGCGCCACTGACAGGCTCCTTTTCCGCTGACCACACAGACCACCGCCTTGCGCCACAGGTCACTGCGCTCGTTGGCCCATTTTTCGAAATGCGGATCGGCGGCGAGCGTCAGCTTGGCGCCGTTGACCGCCGCCAACGCGCCGTGGTAAGCCGCCCCGCCGCGATCGAATGTATAGGAGAAGTCGGCTTGGTGCACGTTCTGCGCCTCGTGGCGGTTGCGGGCATAGTAGATGTTCTGGCCCACCCCGGCGATGTTCTGGTAGGCCGTGGGATAGGTGCTGACGAACTGATTGTCCTCGACGATGACTCCGCGCGCGCCGCCGAGAGAACAAGGTGTCTTCCCGGCGAGAATCCGGTTTCGCGCGATCACGCCGCATTCGCCCAGCTTCAGCCCCTCACCCTTAGCGATGATGTCGCAATCGCTGACCTCGAAGGCGTGTCCCAGCCTTGCGATCACGCCCTCCGGACGCTTATTGCCGTCCTGCGCCCACAGGTGATCGACCCGCACACGCACCCGGCGCAACCGCACATCGCCAAAACCGTCGATTCCCGTCCGATGCTCCAAGGGCAGATAGAGGCTCAGATCCTCGATGCCGAAAGCTGGGCCGCTGATCAGGTTAGCGGGCGGCTTGGATTCGGTTTCCTTCGCAAGGCCCTGATCGCCTCCGCCGTCGAGGTTGAACTTGCCGCTGCCCCACCAGAGCGTAACCAGCCCCATGCCCTCACCCTTGAGCAGCGTGCGCGGCGGCAGAACGAGCGGCCCGTTGAGGTGATAGCGCCCTGCGGGAAAACAGACGATACCGCCACCGTTGGCCTTGGCCTTGGCCAACGCAGCCAATACGCCTTCCATGCGGTCAACCGGCTGACCGTACTTGACCAGCGAGCGGCGCATGTCGCGCAGCGCATCAGATCCATAGAATTCAAGTGCGCTGTACCTGTTGGTTGGCCAGGGCTCAGGCGCAGTGAGTGTCACTGTGCCCGCCTCGCCCCACGCGCCGGCGCCGCCTTGGCCATTGTGCAGGCGGACCGTGTAGCTGCCGGATGCGAGGCCGGCCGGCACGGGGCAGCGTAGCGACCATCCGTCCGCGGCCTCGGCCTGCAGCGCGACGGACTTGCCGCTCGCAGAGACCACCACCACGCGTACGGCCGCCGCATCGCTACCCAGGCACTTGCCGAAGAGGCGCAGCCAGCCGCCGGAAGTCGCGGTGGATCCGGCGTCGCCCTGCCACCACCAGACGTCGGAACGGTTGAGCAGAACAGATGCTGACCGCGTGCTGTCCGACACCACCCGACAAGCGAACACGCCGGGCCGCACATCGGAGGGAATAACAAACTTGAGCGCATCATCGCTCGGCTGGAGGGCCGACAGCGAGATCCAGTTCAGCGTGGACGGCTCAGCGGAGGTGGGATCGCCGTCGTCCAGCCGAGCGAACTCGACCGCAGGCTTCGCGCCGAATCCAACGCCGCGCAAAAGAACCGTCTCGTCCGGCCTGACCGGATCGGAGGCCCAGACGATCTGCGGCGCTGCGCCAACAGCTGGCAACGCCGCTAGCGGCACCGCCAGCAACGCGGCAAGGGCGAGAAAGGTGTTTTTCATCGGCTGATCTTCTCCGCCTGCTTAACGGCACCCCTCGGCGGCTCTTCTTTTACGGGCTGGGTGACGCCCTCGAAGATGTTGCCGCGAAGCAGCGTGCCGCGGGTGGTCGCTTTGACTGTAATTCCAGTGTCACTATTGCGCACGACATTATTCTCGACCAGCGCATCTTCTGTCATGCCGGCAATAGAGATGCTCGCGTTGTTGTGCAGAACGTTGCGCCGAAAGATCGCGCCGCGCACAAGAGCGCTGTCAAACGCTTTGGTCTCGTCGTAGCCCACCGTGCCGAAACTCGCGCTGCGATGGCCGTAGCCGTTTCCCTCGAGGATCTCGTTGTCGAAAAACTGACAGTACCAAGACGGCTGATATCCCCAGCCGTGCGGGTTCAGTCCCCAGACGAGAAACCCGTCCATGCGCTTGCCCTTGTTGCCAGCGACAATCGAATCGTGTGCCGCCGCATACAGTTGAAAGGCTCCGCCGTCCTCGAACATGTTGCCGACAAACAGATTCTGGCCGCGAAACGGCGCGATGGAGATGCGGGATGTCCCATCCGGCAAGACGACCCACGGGCGGTCCACCTGCCACTCGCGTCCGGCATTGACGGTTACGAAGCGGTATTGCCCCGCACCTTTACCGTCGAGAATCTGCACGGCCGCTCCCGTCCAGTCGGCGTGCGGCTTCGGCGCGTAGTCGCGGAGAACCGGATCGGACGACAACGTCAACTTCGTTCCGTCAACTGCGGCAACGGTTCCGAAGTATGCCCCGCCGCCAGCATCGAGCGTCATCATCTCGCGGTCGGCTCCGAACATCTGCTGGACGCGGTTGTTGGCAAAGTAAATATGCCGGCAGTAGTTACTCCAAAACGTGGTGATGTCGTTGCCGATGGCGAGCAGATTGTCGCCCGTGACGAGGTTGTCCTCGAAAATCAGCCGCTCGGTGTTCTCGACACTGTAGCCGCGACCGCCGTAGCGGATCTGATTGCGCGCGATGATGCCGGTCTTGGCTTTCATGATGTGCACGCCGTAGTTGCTCGCATAGAAGTCACAGTCGGTGATTTCGAAGTTGGTGCCGCGCAGCAAGACAGCCGCTCCGCACTCCTTTTGGCTGACAGGGCTGCGGTGACCTCGGAACTCTATGCCCGCCTCTTCGACCATGAAGTAGGCGTTGGCACGGATCCGCACGTGGTGAAGAAACATCCGCTTAGAGGCCGCGGCATCGGCAATCACATTACGATGGTTCTGACAATAGAGACTGATCGCTTCGACGCCGAAGTCCGCACCGGCGATCAGCTCGGCAGGCGGCTTCTCAAAGTCCGGCCAATACAGGCTCACCAGCTCCATCGCCTCGCCGCGCAACACCGTGTTCATCGGAATGTTGAGCGTGCCTTTCACCGGATAGCGTCCACGCGGCAAGTAGACGACGCCGCCGCCGTTGGTCTCGGCCGCCTTCAACGCGGCTACCAAGGCTTCAGCCGGTTTGGGCCCGAAGTCCTTCACATTGAAAACATCGCTTTTCCACACCGCGCGTGGCCTGACTGTCACGGTACCCGCATCTTGCCACACGGCAGCTGCGCCTAGCCCATTCCACACGGACAGGGCATAGTCGCCCGGCGCGATTTCTGGAGGCAGTGTAACCCCCAACACATAGCAGCTGTTTTCATGCGGCACGAGTTCGACGCTCCTGCCGTCGGCTGTGCGCAATCGCAGAGAGCTCTTGCCTCCGAAGTTGAGCGACTTGCCGAACACGCGCAGCCAGCCGCCGGGTGTGGCGAACTCGCCGCTGTCGCCGTTCCACCACCATACCTCTGGCTCATTGAGAACATCCGCGTTCGAAACTACTGGGCCATTGCGCACGCGGAAAGCCCACACATTCAAAGGCCACTCTTTCGGCACGACAACTTTCAACGATTGTTCGCTCACCTGTGTCGGTTGAAGCGTTGTCCACGCTTTCACGCCTGGCGTCGAGGAGCCCCGCCCAAGTCCCATTTCAACCACACTGTTGCTGGAGAATCCTTCTCCCATGACCACCACGGTCTCGTCCGGCCTCACCGGATCGGAGGCCCAGACAATCTGCGGCGTTGCGCCAGCGGCGTGTAGCGCGACCAGCGGCATCATGGCCAGAGAAGGGATGATAAGCCGACACTGCATATTTTTCACTGGGTCTCCTCGCGTTTCATTGCGGGCGTGTTCGCGGGCGTGAGTCGGTCGAATTCAAGTTTGATGACCCACCCGGCGCTGGTGCGGTCATTGAGGGGGAGATGTTTGACACGCAGGCAGCGGTTCGGCGTCTGGCCGTGCAGGCGCGGAAGTTCGGCCACGTCAAAGGCGAGCGCCTCGCCGGTGTTAAGCAGGACTGCGCGGCGCGGCAGGTCAGTCAGCGGGTGCAGAAAGACAGAAGCCGTTTCAGCCTCTTTGACGAGATGGACATAGAGCGTGTTGCCGCGCCGCGTGAGCGCCACGTCGCGGTTGTCGGTGAGCGCGCTGGCGGGCTCGACATCGAAAAGCGACTCCCGGACCGGACGCAGCCACTTCCCGATGCGGCGCAGGATGGCGACGGACTCTTTAGGCAACGAACCGTCGGGCTTGGGTCCTACGTTGAGCAGGTAGTTGCCGCCTTTGGCGAGCACCTTCTGGACGCTGCGGATGAGATGGCCGTCGGTGTAGTAATCTTCGTCCTCGCGCCAGCCCCAGCTCTGATAGCCGACCGCCTGGCAAGCCTCGACTGGCGTGTCGAACAGCGCCTTTGTGTTGACCGAGCTGTCCCAGTCGCGCTCGGGCGTGCCGAAGTCGCCGTCGTCATAGCCGCGGTTGTTGATGACCGCCTTGGGCTGAAGCTGCCGGATCAGCGCATTCATTGAGGGGTCGCGGTGCTTGATGACGTTCGCGTCCCACCAGAAACCGTGAATCTCGCCGTAGTTCGTGCACAGCTCGCGCACCTGCGCCTTGACGAACTCCAGATAACGGACGAGATCGGGCTGGTCGCCAGGCTCGGGCACACTTAACTCGTAGGACCGGCCTGCGGCCGGATAATTCGGGTGGTGCATGTCGGCGCAGGAGTAATAGAGGCAGAGCGGAAACCTCCGTTTGTGGCAGGCCTCGGCCAATTGCGCCAGCGTGTCCTTCGCATAAGGCGTGTGGGTGACGTTGTAGTCGGTCTGCCGCGTGTCCCACATGCAGAATCCATCGATGTGTTTCGCCGTGAATGTGAGATACCCCATGCCCGCCTCTTGAGCGAGGTCAAGCCAAGCATCGGGATCGAACTTTTTCGGGTTGAACTGCTGCATGAGCGGCGCATAGGCCGCGCGGCTGAGCCGCTTGCGGAACATGTGCTGCTCGTGCCAGCCCGCGACCGAGTAGATGCCCCAGTGAACAAAGAGACCGAACCGCTTCTCGAAAAACCAGTCGCGTCCGTCGCCGAAGCGGCGCGGCCCCGCGACCTGCGCGCGGCTCGCAAAAGGGTGCGCCACTGCGAGAGCCGCGAGGGCGGCAAGAAAGCCGCGCCGGCTGAGAGTCGGTATCATCGGAACCTTCGAGATCATCACCCCACCTCGATCGCGATGACCTCGTGGATGAGCACGCGCGGCACCACGACCTCGACCCCGCCTTTCACGGCGCGGGCGCTCAGCTTGCCCCCCGCCGTCACCGTGTGAACAGCCGCGACCTTCAACGGCAGGTTGAGTCGCACCCGGACGTCGGCCAGCGGCACCGGCGACTCGAACACCTCCGGGTGCGGCGGCGCTTTGCGGTTCGCAGACCAGTTGATGAGATGGACGAGATACCGCTCTGGCCGGCGCGCGGCCTTGTCGGCGAGCTGGTGAGTAACCGTGATCTCAGTCGCGAGCGGCGCATCGGCATCCACGAGCCGCTCCGGCATGACCTCCCGTACCAGATAGTCGAATGCCGCACGATAAATCCAATAGCCGGTCCGGTAGTAGCTGACGCCCGCAGGAAAGGCCAACAACCCGATGCGCCCGCTTCGCGCGACAACGGAGAACTCCGTCAGATGATCGAAAGGCGTCTGCTTGTGACTCGTGAAGTGCTCCGCGCTGCGCTGGAAGAGCGGCTCACCGAGCGCCGCACACGAAACCGCCGGGGCGGCGACTTTCCACTGCGATGCGCCTTCATAAAGTGCGTACTCGTAAGTCGGGATGTCGCCCGTGAATTTGGCCTGCGGCACCAGATAGGCTGGCTTAAAGGGCGAGGCTCCAGCGTAAGTGAGCCCGTAGCGGTCAAGCCAGCCCGCCGTGCCGCCGGCCACCAGGCCCGCATCGTGAATGACGATCACGGAGCCGCCCTTCGCGACGAAAGCGTGCAGGCGCTCGACCAGCGCGGCGTCGGGCCGGAACCCGTCCGGCAAAACAACGAGCCTGTAGCGCTCCCACTCCTGCCCCGGCTCGACGACATCGAACTGCAGGCGCGACTCGAGCATCAGCTTGGTCACCCCGTAAATGTATTCGTCGCGCAACCAGTCGAGGGGAACCGCCGGGATCAACATCGCCGCCTCGGCTACGGGCGCCGCGCCTTCGAGGTAAGGCTCCAGGGCTTTGATGCGCCCGAACGATTTCCCGATCACATGATAGACGGCCGGATCGAGACGGCCGTTCGGCGGCATCTGGTCGCCGACGTCGCAGCGCGCCGTGTTGGCCACGATGCTCGCCAGTTCGACGTCGAGCTGCTCAGGCAGCTTCAGCCCGCCGAAGTCGGCCCACGAGGTGACGAACCGGCCCGTCATGCCGTAAACCGGCAGACCGAAGGTGCGCTGATAGCGGATCTGCGCCGGCGCATAGAAGTAGCCCCAGCCGCCTGTGGGCAGCGCTTCGATGTCGATGTTATCGAGCAGCTCCGCACGCTGGCTGACGCAGGAGAGACCGATGTCGTTGTAATCGATCTGGCACGCCGGGCGCACGGCTTGGACCACCTTGCGCATCCGGCGCTTCCAATCAAGAAACAGCCTGTTCTTATGCTCGCGCTGCGCCGCCGCATCGTTCGGATCATTCCCTGCCGCCGCGAGCTGGCGCTTGCACTCGGGGCAATAGCACTCGGGTGAAATCGGCTCGGCCATGTCGAACCACGCCCCGTCGAGTTCGTACTTGGCGACGAACTCCCGCGTGTGGTCGTCCATGAGCGTGAGGTAGTCCTCGTGCGCCAGGCAGAGCGCGGTCCACCCCGGCGTCTGCCCCGGCGAAGGCAAGTAGTTCGAGCCGTCGCGCTTGAGCACGAGCCAATCCTTGTGTGCGTTGGCCATGTGGTGATCCCAGGTCACGCAGTAATAGGCATAGACAGCGATCTTGCGTGCGCGGCAGGCCTTGACCTGCTCGCCGAGCAGGTCGAAAGACAGACCTGGATGCACCGGCCCGTATTTGCTGGGATAGTAGAAAAGGCCGTGCATGTCCTTCGCGAAAACGACGATCGCATCGACATTGCCCGCGAGCAGGCGGTCGCCCCACTCGTCCGCGTTGAACTTCGCGCCGATCTTCGGCACATGCGTTGAGTTGTGGAAGTCCTGATGAATCTTGCGCCACGGCCGCTTCGGCAGCGTGTGGATGCGCGGGTCGATCCAGACTTTCTGCGAGGTGCCTGCGACTGGTTCCGCCGCGCCCGCGACGAACGGCACCCCACCGTAAGCGACCGCCGCACTCGCCCCCATCACCCCCAAGAACTCGCGCCGGTTGATTCCGGCGACCGCTTCCCGCATCTGATGAGTCATCGCGCAACCTCCCTGTTCCGATCTAGAACCATGATACCACCCATTGAACATAGTTCAGACTGTAGCACAGGCGTAAGTATCGGTCAATTCTGCCGTATTCGCAGAACACGCACCTCGCCCTGCTCCATGTTCAGCTCAATATGGGGGCCCATGCCAAGCCGCGTGCCGTCCAGCGCGTCGCAGACGGGTTGCTTAGATCCGGTGTCAAAAAGCACCGGCGCGTTCGTGTGAGCCTGCACCGACAGATAGCCGTTCGCAGCCCAAAGAGCGGGCCCTGGCTTGGTGTAGCAGTGAACCCCCGTCAACTGGGCAAGCGCATGTACCAATTCCGGCGTGAGTTGCGGTACGCCGACGAAAACATCGTGCCCTGCTTTCGAACGCCGCACGGCTACGGCCGTTGAACCGTCGGAGTAGGTCGCCCATACTTCGTCTGGAGAGGCCTCCACGTTGAAGAGCGGCTCGATCTTTGTCATGGGGCCCCACGCCTGCGTGAGCCCGTGCTTGCGTCCGAGCTCAGTCGGCGTAGCGACGGCTGTCGGCAGCGTGACCGCCTTGGCCGCAAATCCCGTAATGTCCCGGATGCCCGCCACGTCGGCATGGTCGGGATAGAGATAGCCCGGCGCCCAACACCAGACGCGCATAACGTCAGCCGCATGCCCCGCGCCGAACCAGCCCTCCAGCGTTTTCACGAACCCTGCCTCGCGTTGTGCGGCCAGCGCGCTCCGCTGTTCTGCGGTCAACCGCCATGCAGAGAGAAACACCTGCATACGGGCTGGCACCTTGCCTTCGAGCACATCCGAGAGCAGGTACTGGCCGTACGGCGCACCGCTGCGGCCGAGCGCAGCGCGACTGTCGTAGATCAGCGGCCGAGCGACCACTGCCGAGCCGCCTGTCAGGTAGCACATGCTGTTTTCGTCGATGATCGCCGCAATCTCAGGCGCAAAAGGTTTCTCGCGTCGCGCCATCGCCTCGTCCACAGACCGCAACCTCACGATCTGCTGCCAAATCGCCGCGTCGTTGAACCAACCCTGTCCGGGCAGGTCCATCCACCACGTTCCGAAGCCGCGCAGCGACGCCTGCGCCGTGTTGCGCAGCATCACCTGCTGTGTTTGCCTGAGGTTGACCAGCCCACCTTCCTGCACATGCTCCTGCTTGCGCGGGTCGAGGTAGGTGCGCGAGTCGTCCTCGTTGAGCCAGAGGATGCCTGCGCGCTTCACGCTCTCCGCTGCGCTCATGGCGGGCGCGGTGCCCAGCCACTCGCGGTCAGTGTAGGAGATCGGTGAGCAGAGGATGTCGATATCTTGGCGCTTGAGCAGCGCCGAGATCGCATAGTGTCCGCTCGTCGGCGCGCCGTTGCCCAGCGGCGGGAATTCGAAGCCGTAGCCGTAGAAGAAGAGCACCAGCTTCTTGCCGCCCGTGCCGCGGCGGCAGGCCGAGGCGAGCGCGGCCACGAAGTCCGCCATCTCCTGCTGCTGGAAACGGGCGAACTCGATCAGGCGGCCTTCGCGCGCGGGGTCGCGCAAGAGCCCGTTGGGATGGCCGCGGCGCTCCTCTGACGTCGGCGGCTCTGCCGTGGCGGCGGACGCATCCCCGCGCTGTTTCAGCCACTCGCGGAACGCGGTCCGCGTCGCGGGGTCATAGCCGCTCAGGGGATGCGCCCAAGAATTATAGTAGAACCATTCGCCCGTGTTCTGCCCGCACGGGTGCAGACCCGCGAAGTGCTCAGGAAAAGCTTCACAGAGGTGACGGGACAATTTCTCCAGATGCGCGCACATGTCGGCGCGGTAGGCGCGGTCGGAGACGCAGGCGACCGGATAAACCGTCTGCCCGTCGTACACCATCCGCGCCTCAGGATGGCGCTCCTGCCACCAGTGCGGTGCGTTGGCGTCGACGCGCGGCACCAACAACACGTTCGGGTTCACGGCGATGATCCGGCGGCACAGCGCGTCCATCGGCGTCCAGTCTTGCGTCTGCTCCGGCGGCGCCCAGCAGGTCGGCGACGCAAAAGAGACGAGGTTCACGCCCGCGTCGCGCGCCAATGCCACCTGACTCATGAACGAACCCTGCGGGCCGCCGATGCAGGAATAGGCGCCGCTGTCCACCCGGTAGACCGAAGGGTTAAGCGACTGTCTGGGTTTGGCCTTGGCGCGGAAGGTGCAACGGTATGTTTTATTCTTCGAGAACGCCAGATTGCAGCGGCTGTGCAGATGAAAGTCTGGCCATTTTCCGCCTGAGGGCGGTGCGCTCAGCGTGACGTGCAAGGCGTTGCCCGCCACGGCGAGCACCCCAACCGTGTTGGCCGCGCCGACAGGCCAGGCGCTCCACGTTTGTCCGAAGGCTGCCTGCGAAGCGAAGCTGCCCAGTGGCAGCACGTCCGAACCGGTTGCCGCATCAGTCAAGCGCAGGTCCTTGATCCACACCTCGCCGGGCGTATCGTCGAAGCGGAAGTGCAGTGTTCCGTTGCCCGCGACGTCGGTGTCCGGCGTGAACTCGAACGAGCGCTCGGCCCACTCTTCACCGACCGCGATCCGCCCGCTGTTCTCACTGCCCCAAAAGAAGCGCGGCGGCACGGGCTTGCCATTGACGTGAATCTGCGGACCGCCCGCTGTGTTCAGTACCCGCACGGTCAGCGGCTTGGCCTCACCCGCGAAGAGGTTGAAGTTGCCCCACGCATCGGTCGCAGAGACTTCCTGTTCGCCCGTCTTGTCGACAACCGTCTCGTTGCCGCGTGTCAGCACGAAGCGCTGCGATCCCGGTGCGAACGGAATCGAGACGTGCGTCACGCCCGCACTCACGTCGAAACTCTTTTCAGTCGCGCCACTGTGGATCGTCAGCCGCGCAGGAGCGGTGAGAAACAGCGACACGAAAACCTCGTCCGCCAGTTTGCTGGCTCCGCCAGGCAATTTGCCAACAGACACAGATTTCGGATGCTGCCGATAGGAATAATAAAACGCGTCTTCAGTGATCGCGGGCTTGTGCCCGCTCTTGTACCACTCGATGAAGTAGCGGCTGGCCTTCAAGAGGGCCGCGTGTGAGAGCATCGGCCCCCAGTGGTTGTTCCAGTGGCGAGTCTGGGCAGGTGCGCCAAACGGCGCAACGTAGGACGCCTCGCCCCAGTCGTTCCAAGTCACGATTTCCACCCATGTGGCGTTGTCCTGAATCGCACCCTCCCACTGCTGAGCGAGCCCTTCGAAACCGCGCGAGTCGTAGACGCGATAATTGCCGCCAAGCCCGCGGTAGTATGGCGTGACGCTCGCCATGAAGAGCTTGCCCGCGCCCAGCCACTTCTGGGCGAGCAGGTGGTTGCTCTCCGTGATCTGCGCGGGCGTGCCCGCGGCGCCGAAGTGGAAGAAGCCGTCGAGGGTGGGGTAATCGCGGAACACTTGGTCTACCTGCGCCTGGCTGGGCATCTCTGCGGCAGGTTTCGGGTAATAGAAAGGCACATAGATAATCGCGCGGTCGCCCGTGAACTCTTTGCTGATGAACTCGGCCTGAACATGTCCGCCTGCAAAGGTGGAGAGCATCGGTTTGCCTTCGTGGCGGAACTGGTTGGGATGGTTGCGGAACGTCTCGACCATATCGCGCGTCTCTTCGGAGGTCAGGCCGCTGGCATAGTCCGCCGAAATGAAGAGCTTGAAGCCCGTACCCAGTTCTTTCGCGGCCTGATAGATGAGTTGCGAGCGTTTTTTGTAGTGTGGCTCGCGCAGGGTCCACCCGCCGCAGTTCAAGGCGAAGCCGTCGATCCCGGCGGCCTGTGCGGCCCGGATTTCGCGCTGATAATCTTCGATCTTCGAATCGCCACCATAGGTCGGTATGCAGACCATGTAGTGCGCGAAGACTTTCTTTTCCGAGTCCGCCGCCAGCGCGGCCTGCCCCCAAGCTACAACCACCAGCATCACCCCATAAAACAGCGAGCGCATGAGCCATCCCCCTTTGTAGCGTCGTTATCCGACGTTTTTATTTCGGAAAAGACAGTACGGTTTGCGCGTACGGTTGTCAATTGCAAGCGTGCGTCATTTGCGTTTTCCATCGGGCACAAGGCCTGACTTCCGCAGCAGGGCAAAGGCGTCGTCGAGACGGGCGGTTTGGAAACGGTGTGGATCAAGCGCAGCGGCGACATCCGCGTGGAGCGAACAATGGCGGTCATAGCCGTGAAGGTCGCTGTAGACGAGCACGACGAAGGGCGGAGGATGAGCAGCCGCTATGCGCGCAATTTCGTCGGTCAGCGCTGTGATCACTTTCGGGCGCTGCGCGGTGTCGCGCGCCATCTCCTGCCACGGTGCGCTCCACCCCCCGAGCAGTCGATGCCAGTAAGCGAGCTGCGAACCGCTGCTGACCACGGGCGTACCGTCCGGAAGAACAACTTGCGAACCCTCGCGCGGCGCTTTATGAAAGAGCGCTTCGAAGACACCGAGCGGATGCAGACCACGGCAGAACGCTTCGCGGTTGGCGGCCCTGGACGGCGCTCCGAACGATCCGCAGATCACCGAGAGATCGGACTGGCGCAGGTCCTCCGCGAGCAGAGGTGCGAATTGACTCAAATTCGGCATCGCCAGATCGTACACCTGCATGGCGACAAAGCAGTCGTTCGAGGTGGCGGTCTGATAATAGTTCTCCAACATGGCGGGAAAACGCGCCATCAGCGGATGGATCGCCCAGTTCATCGGAACTTCTCCGCGGCGCGGATCAAACCATGAACCGGAGAAAAACGGGAGCGGCCCTTTCATCGTGTCGCCTTCTGAGGTTACAAAACAGACGGTGTATTTGTGCGGATCAAGCGCAGCGGCAGCGTGGGGCCTCTGCCGGATGGGCGTGATGTGCGCCAGCACCTGTTCGTGGAACGAGAGGTTGTCGCCCCAGTGCAGATAATAGTGACCCGACTGGCCGAGCAGAGTGAACCAGTCCATTTCGAACTCGCCGTAACCAAAGAAGAGGGCAGGAGATTCAAGCGCCGCGAGGATGCGACGGTAGAGGTCGGACTGCGCCTTGTTCCCTTGCACAACATGATCGAATGATGCGGTATCTTGATACTCGAGCCCCAGGTTGAAGATGAAGCCACGATGCGCGACGGTCCAGTCGAAACCTCGGTAAGGGCCGGCTCCGACATGGGTGCCGTCGACATCCGGGCCCGCAGGCGTGTGCGCCATCCGACGGTTACAGCGCGGCATGACCTCTTTCAGCGCCCACTCGTAAACATCGAGACTGTTGGTGAAGAGCCCGCGCAGGTCATATCGCACAGGCAATCCGCCCAGCAATACGGCATGGTTGGCGAGCATTTCCGCATCAACCGGCAGCAGGTCATCGGTGCCCGCGAGCGTAAGGGCGATGCACCGCGTACCATCGATCGTCGGATCGTAAACCGCAACGCCTTTGACGCGGTCGCCGAAATGTGCAAACAGAGCGGGAAACCCTTTGACGGTCTCGAATCTCAGCCCGTAGCGATCCCGATAAATATCGGCCCATGTGTAAGTGTATCCATTTTTACCGCCTGGTCCGGAATGCGCAACCAGCAGACGCGGTCCTGGCCGGTTCACAATCCCCTGCAGCGCCTCTGTTGCGTATTTCTCCGCCGTCGAGAGCCCTTCGAAACTGGACAAGACCGATGGCGCTGTCTCGGCAGAAAAAGCCGTTAAGCTCAACGACAGGATCACCCCCGCTATCCAGTGCGGTTTCATAGCGTCGCTCCTGCCCGGGTTTACGGCAATAGGGGCATGGTTCAATTCCTGTCCATTCAATGACCGGCACCTCTACGCCATGGCTTGTCATCCGGGTTCGGCCGTGCTACCACGCCCCATACGTCTGATTCGCCTGCTCCAAATCCCATAAGGCGGGGTCGTCGTTTGTGATGGTATAGAGTTTCGGACTTGCGGGATAGCCGGAGATTTGGCCCGTCTGTACCCACCACTGATTCGTCATGCCAATGTTTCGGGTGTCGAAGGTCCACATCAGGCTGAGCTGTGCATGGGAATCGATCAGAGCCTGCATGAAGCGGTTGAACGTCGTCTTCTCATCTGCCGTCGTTCCGTCGCCGATGGCTCCCCATTCGCCGACGATCAGCGGACGGCTAAGGGCCGCGCTGTTGGTGACGAAATAGGTGAGCAGCTCTTTGTACTGCCCCGTCAGCCACTGGTTGGTCACCGGGCCATCGGTGAAATAGACGACTGCGGCTGATCCTGGGGTTTCAGGATAGTGATGAACCGTGACCGTATCCATCGGAGCCGGATTGTCCATGGGGATGACTTGGGCGAGATCTGCCCGACTGTTGACCTTCCAGGTATGGGCTTTCCAGTTGCTATACGCAGCCTGCCGCAGGGTGGAGTCGCCGGACATGATCAGCCGCCAAGCGTCGATCGCACGGACCGTCTTTGCAAAGAGTTCCTTGGCCACGAAAACATCCTCGCGGGTGATGTCCTCCTTGCCTGTCCAAGCTGGAACACTGGAGCTCTCTGCCGGAAGGTTCTGTCCGAGAGAAGGCGACCGCGTCGGCCGCTGCGCCGCGATATTGGGCAAATCAACGGCCAGGTTGTACTCGTTGCCGAATTCCCAGGCCCAAATGGCGGGTGAACGCGCATAGCGGCTGACCATCTCTCGGGTGTAATAGGCGATCAGCGCGTTGGATCCGCTGTCGCTGCGTCCGAGCGCTTTGCGATACTCGGCATACGTCGGATGGCCCAGATAGTCGTTATTGAGCGGATCGGATGCAACGAAATCGGCTCCGGGTTTCAGATAGCCAGCCGCGACCGCGTCGTCCACGAGCTCTCCGACCGTCGTCGCCGTCCAGAACAAGTCGAGGATCAGACCCACGCCCTTCTGCTCGGCCTGCTGGACCAGCAGGTCCATGCGGCGGTAATACTCGGCCTTGTTGGTGAAGTAGAGGTTCCAATCCTTGGGCCAGAATCCCGCTGCGAGCACGCGTACGACGGGAATATGGTGCGCACTCAGATACTCGAACCCCTGGACAAAGCTGGTATCATTGCTGTTCGACAGGTACCGCAAAAACGCATCGTAGTAGTTCACGCCGAACGCACGCAACTCAACGGCGCTCCCGGCCGTGTTGTAGCGGACCAGCTTACCCGCCAGAGAGCCCGAATCCGCCACACACACGCCCGACGACTGATCCATCGCCCGCACGCGCCAGAAGCAACTCGTCTGTCCCGACAGCCCCACATCGGCTGGCAGCGTCTGCCCCTTGCCCAGATAGAACCGCGAGTTCACACTGTTCGTGAACCGCACATCGGCACTTTGGCGTAATTCATAGTTGACGCCGCCTTGCCCCTTCCAGGTGACTTGAGCCTGATTCGTTCCTGTGAGGGTTAAGCCGATGGAAAAAATTTGTCCCGCCACCGAAATAGCCGCGGTGCCCGAAAAGAGAAAAATTCCTGCCGCGCCCCAAAATCCGGCGTTTTCATTCACTCTCATGTCGTCCGCGTTTCCTTAGGCGAGTAAACTCGGGTGTGGCGGGATGCCTCAACAATAACCGCTCCTCTCGGCTCTTCGCGTGCCGAGAGGAGCGTTGGGCATGAAAAACGGCACTGTCTATTTGGCTTCCTGCACGTCGAGTTCGGCGATGGAGGCAAACTTTTGACCTTCGACTTCGCTCAGGGCGACAAGCTTGAGGTAGCGGCCCTTGGCGGGAGTTCTGAGCTTGGCGGTCTGTTCGCTCCCGCTGTTTTTCCATGTCCCCTTGGCGACGGGCGCGCCCCACTCTTTGCCATCCGCGCTGACGTAGATCTCATAGTCCTTCACGCGGCCATTGCCGTTGCTGCCTTGCCGAGGAAGCGCGGTAACGCTGGAAATAGTCAGCGACTTGCCAAAGTCCACAGCGAGCCAGTGCGGATGCGCCGTCGCGTCCTTGGACCAGCGCGAGTGCCAGAAGGTTCCGTTCTGACCGTCCACGGCATTGCCCGGCTCGCCTTCGCCCTTCTCGTAGCTGCTGGCGGTCACCTTCCATTTGGCGCGGTGGTCGAGCTTGCCGAGTGCGATGGCGCAGTCAAAGTCCATCAGGCCCGCGGCGCTGGCGCGCACCGCCAGTTGCTGCGCCTCCGGCGCTGCGAAGGGAGCGGCATAGGCCTGCCACGTCGTCCCTGCAACCGCGTACTCGATCTTCGCTCCGGCGGTCTCGCTGGTCAGCGTGACGTTGCCGTTGAAGTCTCGCGCGGCAAGCACAGGCTTGACGCGGTTGGCTGGCGCCTGCACGCGGCCAGCTTGCGACAGCGCCGCATCGGCGGACAGGAGCCGAAGGACATAGCTGAAGGTCGCGGGCGCTGACCAGACGATATATTCATCGGCCGGACGCGGACCGCAACCGTTCGAGCCGACACCGGTGGTGTGCGCAGCGAGCACAAGCACGCTCGCCTTGCTCGGCGGCAGGTCGACCGTGTACTCGACCGGGGCCATCTGCTCATCGGTGTAGGGCAGCACGCCCGCTTGCAGCACGCCACCAGCCTCGGCCTGCGCCATCAGGCCGGGCAGTCCCTTGCCGCTGACCGCTGCCCAGCGCACATCCTCGTGGTTGCCGTTCTCCATCGGCTTGGCGTAGGGCGTCATGTTGCCACGCACAGTGCTGGCATAGAGGCCCACGTCGAAACCACGCTTGCGGTCAACATAGTTCTCCATAGGGCCACGGCCAAGATAGGCGAACTGGTCGAGCTTCGGATCGAGCAGCAGGCGCACGCCGAGGCGGGCGAACGGAATCTTTTTACCCTGCGGGATGACGCTGTTGTCCACCGCGATCGAGCCGTCTCCGAAAACCGTATAGGCGGCGGAGTGGCTGAGCTGGAATCCGCCTTGACCGGCGAGCTCGAGCGAAGCGGTGACGCGAACAGCAGCGGGGCCGACTTGTTGCGCGGTGATACTGACCACCTTCCACTGCGGCTCGATCAACCCGTAGCGCTTCCAATCGTTGAACGCCCACATATCGTCCGTGCGGTGCGCCGCACGCCAGAGGTGCAGACGTGGGCCGCCATCGGCGGTCAGCAAGTTCTTACCATCGCGTTCGAGCGCGCTGACAAAGCCGGTGGCCTTGTCAAACTTGACCGCGAAGCCCTCGCCAGAAACGTCGATCCCAGCGCCGTCCTGTTTCAGCGTGACGGGCTTCATCGCCGCGACATCGGCGACCGGTGCGGGCGCGGCGGCAGAAAGCTTGAGCTGCTGCCACGCGATTTCGTGGCCAGCTTTGGCCCACAGTTCATCGTGTGCGAGCTTGAAGGAAACGCGCAAGAAATATTCGACGCCAGGCTTTGCTGCAATCGTTGGCAGGGGCAGCGCGACCGTCTGTTCCGAGCCGGGTGCGATGGCGAGTTTCGGCAGCGTTCCGTGTCCGACTTCGGCTCCGTCGCCGATCACGCTCCACTCACCTGTGAAACCGTCGAGCGGGGTGAACGCGAATTTGTTGCGGATTTTCACTTTGCCTGTCGCGAGATCGTCTTCGCTGATGCCTATCCACTGATAGGCTTTCTTCATCTCGGGATAGTGCGGCTTGGGCGAGCGGTCGGCGAAGACGACACCCTTGTGGATGAAGTAGTGGTCGTTCGGCACTTCGCCGAAGCCACCGCCGTACGCGAGAAAGACATGGCTGGGATCGCGCCGGTTCCACAGGCCTTGGTCCTGCCACTCCCAGATCGCGCCGCCCATCAGCGAGGGGTACTTGTCGAACACGTCGTTGTATTCGCCGATCGAGCCCATCGAATTGTTCATCGCGTGGGCGTACTCGCACATATAGAACGGCTTGGTCAATTTGGGATCCTGCGCGATGCGCTCGACCTGCGTCCAGTGGGTGTACATGTGGCTGTCCACATCGGCCGGGTTACCGGCGCCGTCACCGAAGCGCTCGTAGTGCGTCGGACGCGAGGTGTCCAGCGCCTTGACCGCCGCGAGCGCCGCAAGGAAATTCGGGCCAGAACCTGCCTCATTGCCGAGCGACCACATCACCACCGACGCGTGGTTCTTGAAGTTTTCCACATTCGCCACGTTGCGGTCCACATGCGCGGCCTCGGCATCCTTGCGGTTCGAAAGTGATTCCGGGCCGTAGCCGTAGCCGTGCGATTCGACATTCGCCTCGGCGTTCAGGTAGATGCCGTACTGGTCGCACAGCTCGTACCAGCGCGGATCGTCGGAGTAGTGGCAGGTGCGGACGTGGTTGCAGTTGCCCTGCTTGAGCACTTCGAGGTCACGGATCATCTGCGCCTCGCTGACCGTGTGTCCGGTCTCAGGCCACATCTCGTGGCGGTTCGCGCCCTTGAGCTTCACCGGCACGCCGTTGATCTGGTAGACGCGCCCCTTGATCTCAACCTTGCGGAAGCCGGTGCGCGTGGACAGAATCTCCGAGCCGTTGTTGAGCGTCAGCACCGTCGTGTAGAGGTTCGGCGTTTCGGCGGTCCACTTCAAGGGATTCGCCACAGCCAGCTTCAGGGTCACAGCAGCCTCTGCACCGGCGGCAAGAGCCGCGACGTCGGCGGCCGCCTCGGAGCAGACCGCCTGACCCGCGGCATCGTAAACGACCGCCGTCAGCTTTCCCGCTGCCGCAGATTTCGCTCCGAAATTCTTCACCTTTGCCGTCACCGTGAGCGTCGCGTCTTTGTAGTGCGCATCGAGATCCGGCAGCGCAAAGAAATCGCGGATGTGGACCTGCGGCGAAGTCCAGAGATAGCAGTCGCGGAAGATGCCAGAGAGGCGGAACATGTCCTGATCCTCGAACCAAGTGCCGGAGCTGAAGCGATAGACCTCGACGGCGACCATGTTCTTGCCCGCCTTAACGAAGGGCGTCACGTCGAACTCCGCCGTGTTGCGGCTATTGACGCTGTAGCCGGCCTTCTCGCCGTTGATCCACACGTAGAATGCGCTGTCTACGCCGCTGAACGAGAGGAACACGCGGCGTCCAGACCAGTCCGCTGGCAGTTCAAAGTCGCGGCGGTAACTGCCCACCGGATTGCGCTCGACGAACGCCGTGTAGTCCGGCGGCGGATCCGTCATGACTCGCGGAAAATCCTTTTTAATGATGTAGCCCGAGTTCTTGTAGTACGGCGTGCCGTAGCCGAGCACCTGCCAACACGACGGCACGGGGATGTCTTTCCAGCCGCTGACGTCGAACGCCGGTTTGTAAAAATCCATCGGACGCTCGTCGGGATGCTTGACCCAGTTGAACTTCCACAGGCCGTTGAGCGGACGACACAGGGGCGACTCCAGCCGTTTGCATGCGAGCGCCTGACCCAGCGTCGCATAGGGCATCAATGTCGCGTGATAGGGCTGCTTGTTGATGCCGAGGCATTCGGGGTTTTCGATTTCCGGAGGCAGCGCCGCCCCCACGCTCAAGCATCCGATCGCCAACAGGCTGGTCAATAGAGATTTCTTCATGGCCCTTCCTTTTCTGTCACTTATTCGCGCGGAGTCCATTGCGGCATTCCACGCCCATGCGTATTTCTGGAGCCGCAGACTGCGCCTCTCTGAGTCGTGCGATAAAGATACGCTATTTTTCGCGGAACGTCATGCCCATCCTAAGAAAAAACTGCGGCGGGAACGTCATTACTTGAACGGAAGCACGCTCGAAAATAGTGTGCCTCTAACAACAAGGCGCCTTCAGCAGACAACCCAGAGACTGTCGGAAAGGGGCCGCCTAGTTGATGCGCCCCATCCGATAATGTCCCGCCCGTGCATCGAAGGTCGGCTCTGACCCCTTCGTCTGTACAGGCTCCTTTTGTCCGTTCTCCATGCGCCAGACGCTTACACCGGTCCGCCAGCCGGGATGATGCAGAGCGAAGGAGTGCGGCGTGGAGGAATCCAGCTGACAAACCTTTTCAGGGTATCCTTTGTGCCTGCTGTTCCATGGTGGCTGGACAAACGTGGAATCGGGATTGATCTCGATCTCGACCGCGTCTTTACCGATCTCGACGGTGTAGATGCCGGTACCTTCATAGGTTACATACGGCGAATTGCCGCACGCGATGACGTGGCGGGTTTCCGGGCTTGGAGGGAAGGGTGTCAACGCAGAGGCTTGCGACTGCATATAGGTGTCGCCCGTCCGCCAGATGCTGAGATTGTTGGCGAAGGAGACCGCGCAAGATCCAAACACGAGGTTATCATCGCTCTTTTGTGCCATGCCCGCATAGCGGGAGGTGTTGGCCAACACCTCGCCCGCGATCACGAAGCTCACCGCCTTGTGCGGCGTACAATAGAGATTCAGGTGGTGCGAGCCGCTCATATACTCCGCCGCCGGCGTCAGCGAGTAAGTCCACATATTCGCGATCTGCACGCCGAGCGAACGGAACAGCCGCGCCATGGCCGGATAAAGATAGGAGGACTGATTGAAGAAGGTCTCGTATTCGTAGACCAATTTAGCTTTGCCCTCGAACCGTCTGCCTAAGGCCCAGCCCAGACGCTCATACTCCAAACCGCTCTGCGCCACATACGGCAGGTAGTTCTTGCCGCTCAGGTCTGCCGGATGCTGCCAGTAATGCTCCGGCACATCGCTCTGCCCGGGATAGAGGCAGAACGAAACGCCGTCGACCATACTATCGGCCGCCGCCTGAAATACGTCTTCGTGACCTTGGATCATGTGCGGCCAGTTGAGATTCCACACAACAGGCTTGGTCGAACCGGTGTCGCGAATAACTTTGCACATCCGGTCGATGTGGGCGCGGACCAACTCATAGCGGAACACGCGGTAGTAGAGATCGAGGTTGCCTGTGCAGCCCTTAGCGGCACACCACTTTTCGAACGTCTGGCGTAACGCCGAGAATGTCGTCTCCGAGCCGAGCGCCGCGTAGTCCACATAGCCCGGCTCATTGGCGATCTCGAAAACCGCAATGGCTGGCTCCGCTTGGTAAGGCACCTTCGTATAGCGGTTTTCGCGCTCGAGCAACGCACGGATATAATGGGTGCTCTTGTCGGCCAACGCCGGATCGGTGATCCACTCGCGGCGGTCGCGTCCGGACATGAAGGAGTCTTTGAGATACGCGCCGCCCATCTCATTCATCAGAGTCAGATAGACGTAGAGGCCACGGGCATGGCAGCCGGAGATCGTGTAGTCGAGCGCGTCGAGGAAGACGCTGTCGCGTAGGTTTCCCTCGGCGTCGGTGAAGTCCGACGGCAAGAGGTGCATGCGGATCACCGTCGCCCGCAGGCGCACCAGCTCGTCGAGGTTCTGATCCGCGATGCGCTTGAGCGCCTCGGCCTCCAGCGGGACGCCGCACTTCTTCAGGCGACCGTTGTACTCCCAACTGAGCGCCGTCTGGAGGTTCACCCCCCACAGAGCCACCTCGCTGCCGTCAGGATAGACCAACACGCCATTGCGGCAGGTGATCGGCTGCACAGCCTTTGGGCGGCTCGCCGCACGAATCTCCATTTTGTTTACGTCGCTCACCTCGTTTTTGTGTGAGCGCGTCAGGTCGAGCGCGTACTGAAGCGCGGGCGGCACGTGCTCCAGCTTAGTGATGCGGACCTCATCCAGCCAACTTGCACCTGAGCCGCCTTCATAGAGCTTTCCAGTCGCACCGGGGAACCACTCGAAGCGCACGCGATCGCTGTCATCGGAATTGAAAATGAAACTGGCTCGCGTCCAGTTGGTTCCCGCGCTGGACGGCACGGCCGCGAGCACGCGCCATTGGAGCGTCATCACGGCCAGCATCGGATTGAGCCGTCCGTCCGCACGCGCCCATGCACTCACCTCATACGTCGCGTTGCTCTCGACCGCGACGACCTGATCCAGATGAAAGTTGTCGCTGCCCGCCGTTGTGCGAATGTAGCGAGCGGCATGCGAACTGTCATGTCCTTCGGCTGTGACAACGGCTTTCGCGTCTGACTTGCCGTGGCTGAAGATCCGCCATTCGCCCACCTTGTCGGCATTGGCAAGTCGCAGACCCGATCGCTCGAAATCGCCGTCAGCGACGAGGTTCTGCGTCGCCTCGCAGCAGAGCGCCGAAACAAACAGAGAAACAAGTGTGGAATATAGGCTCTTCATGATGTACGCATTGTAAACGAAAACGGCGCGGGAGACTAACTGCCAAAATACGGCTCCTCACTCCGCATCTTGCCGTTTGCCGCGCACGCGTTCAGTGTTGCCCATCTGCATGGCGAAAGCGCGCCCGCTTCCAAGTATGGCATCCCACCGCGCGCGGCAGCTTCTCGCCATCCGCGCAGTCACATCAGGATATGTCGCCTGCACGTCCTTCGTCTCACCGGGATCAGCCGTGAGATCATAGAGCGCGCACTTGCCCTGCGGCAGCGCGTGGTACTTGTATTGAGGCCCACGCAGCGCAAGATGCAGGTCTTCGAGCCGGGTCGATTTCGGACCGGTATCGTCTCCGCGTGGCGAACCGGCACCGGAGATGGCCATGCGCAGGACATCAGGCCGTTCGAAGATGACGGCGGCATCCTTGAGAGTGGGAGCGAGGCTGACACCGGTAAAAGGCAAGTGAGGCAAAGCCTCCGAGCGCACGTGGGCGAGGTCGAGCAACGTCGGCAGAATGTCTTCGACACAGCCGAACTGCCTGCGTTCGCCTGCTGCGATCCGGCCCGGCCAGCGCACAAGGAAAGGCACGCGGATGCCGTTTTCCCAAACGGTCGCCTTGTGCCCGCGCAGGTGGGCGACATTACGCTTCTCCCAATCCACACCCTGCACGAAGCCGTCCGCGTCAGCCTGCTTCGCCTCAGGACCGGTCTGCCCGTTGTCGCTGAAAAAAACGACGACCGTGTTGTCGGCCTGCCCTGTCTCGCGCAGCGTGTCGAGCAGACGGCCGATACAGCCGTCCATTTGCGCGATGGAGCCATAGCACGAAGCGAGCGATGCGGAACATCCTTGTGCAAGGAAAGGAGCGGAGTACTTTTCGTCGCATACCCATGGCATGTGCGGAATGATGAAAGCCACACTGGCAAACCACGGCCGGCCACGGTGTTCGCGGATGAAGGCAACCGCACGATCCGTCCACAGCTCAGCGGTCCAGCCCTCCGCGTGACCGTTGCCTTTGGAGCCGTATAGCAGAGGATCATGGTGTTCGTATCCGCCGCCGCCGAGCCACTCGTCCCAGCCGAAGGTGCTGGGGCCGTCCTTGCCCACTTTCACGCTGTCCAGTTTTCCGACATGGAACGTGCTGTAGCCGTCAGCCTTGAAGAAAGCGGGCATCCGCGCCTCATCTGGGCGCAAGCCAGCCCGGGCACCAACACCCCACACGCCGGTGAGCAGATGATCCCGTCCGGTCCAGAGCGCGGCGCGTGTGGGAGAGCAGGCAGCGGCCGCGGCGAAGTTTCTGAACATAGCCGACTCGCCGGACAGCCGATCGAGAACGGGCGTGCGAACCAGCTTGTTGCCGTTGAAGCCGAAGTCGCCGTAGCCTTGGTCATCGCTGACAATGAGCAACACGTTGGGGCTCGCGGGTGCTGCAGCTAAAACAAAAAGAGGCGAACACAACAAAAAGATAACCCAGGTAAGCCGACTCATAGTCCACTCGTTTCTCATATTCTTCCCCTGTTCACCCAACGCCTCTCCTATCGCACCCGCAAACACCTTCTTCGTGGTGAACGCGCCGATTGCCACCTCATTGCTTTGCTTACGCACTTTGAGCCCGTATGAACGATAAAACCGCAACAGAGTGAACTCTGCTGCACGTCGCGGCCCCGACTCACTGATTATCTTTTTCCTGAATGCCGGTGCAGCGGTTCAGCTCGATGGGCGACGGCGCCGTTCGTTCGAAGCGGTTGCTGGCGATGGTCCCGCCTCGGAAGCTGTCGAGCCTGATTGCGGCAGAGCCGGGCCGAACAAAGGAGTTGCCTGTGATGACGATGTTGCTGAAAGGCGGCGCACCGCCACTGTAGGTGTGTGTGTGCATAGAGACCGCCGCGCCGCGCGGCTGAGGATTCACATCGACAAACGTGTTGTCGGTGATCGTGATGTCGTGCGCCACGCCGCCCTCAACATAGGGAAAGTCGCTGTTGATCTCGATGCCGCAGCCCTGCCGAACGAATTTACAGTTTCTGACTATGCCAGGGCCAGATTGGATCAGCAGCCGCTGGTAATTGTCTTGGAAATCGCACCGCTGAACCCGCCAGCCCGCGCATTCATGGTCTGGCCACTCAACAATCGCATTCGTGAAAGCTAGCACTGATCGGTCTGCGAAAACGGCCTGGCCCGCCACACTTCCGACGCACGCTTCGCCGATGGGCAGCCCCGTGTTCCGGTCTCGAAAAATGAGCCGATCGCCGGACACGGCATCGCGTGCGGTGGAACGGTCATATTCGCCACTGCGCACGAAGGTCACGCGGTTGCTCTCAAGACTTTCAATGTGCCCCCAGTAGCCGTGGAAGTTGGCGATGTCGTCAGCCGTGTGCCGCATGACGACGCCGTCGAGCGTCGTGCCGGTGCGCGTCGCACAGAACATGAAGCCCTCGCCGCCTTGCCACTGGCTGGTGCCGGGGCGCGGACCGAAATAGCAATTCTTCCACAGATCCCCGCCCTCGCCGCCCCACTCCGCGCCCCAGCCTTTGGGGATATAGACGTTGAGTCCGTCCATCGTCAGCTTGTCGCAGCGAATGAGTTCCACCGCGCACGAGACCGTGTAAACGCACGACAGCCCATCGCCAACCTCCAGCGTTCCAAGGTCGCCATAGGCCTTCCGCCAGTGAGGATCTCGGACCGTGTCGAGCAACCGAGTGTCGCCCATGGTCACGTAGTATCGGCCAGCCGTACCGGACGGCGCGATGCCCGTGTACTTCAAATGTGCGCCGCCGCTTTGCAGCGCGTAGAGCGGCGCACAGAACCGGCCGTCCGCCTTGAACGGCAGCACCCGCTGCTCTGACTTGCCGTTGTATGTGGCCGGAACCACGAGCCCGGGCGAGAGCTCGACCTCCACGCGGTTGTTGTCAAAATCGAGCTGCGTGATGCGGCCCTCAATGTGGCCGCGCGTGCCGCGGTCGAGCGTCGCTCCCCGGAAGATGATGTTGCTGCACTCCTTGAAGCCGAGCGAGAAATGCGCGTGCGGCGCCTGGTCGTCGGGCAGGTCGAACCAGAAAGTCGCACCGTCGGCGTCGATGGTGAAAGGGTGCACGGCATCGCGCCGCAGGCCGCGAAATTCCAGCGCGTAACGCATGCCATCGCGGCCCCAGCTTTCACAGCCAAAGCGGTAATCGCCCGGAGGAATGCGCACCGACTCTGCGCCGTTGCTGAACGCTGCGAGCACCAGCGGCAAAATGTTCTTGCCGGCTTCACGCTGCACCTGCTTTTGCGCGTCGGTGAACCGCGGTCCGGCGGGCGCCGACAAGCGGTACGGATTGTCCGCCAGTTGTTCCGAGCCCGCTTCAGCCCTCGGAAGCCTGCCCAGCGCGCAGACGGCGGCCAAACACAATCCAATCCGCGCCGCTTTGGTTATTTGACAACCTGTCTGACTCATGGCCCCTTATTTCCCTGCCACGTCTGACGAACGAAGGGAACGCCCGTGCGCGCGACGTCCAGCGCGTCGTCGAAGAGGTCGCGCCAGATTTTCGTTGCGGCTGCCAGACCGGGCAGCGCCCGTCCAAACGCTTCGATCACGAGCCAGCCGTCGTAGCCGACGGATTGCAAGGCTTTGAATGAACCCGGCCAATCGACATGATCCTGCCCGGGTATGCCGCGGTCGTTGGCGCTACAGTGAAAATGCCTGATGACCCGCCCGTGTTTGCGGATCGCGTCGACAGGATCTTTCTCCTCGATGTTGGCGTGGAAGGTGTCGAAGAGAATCCCCACGTTCGGATGTCCGATGCGGTCCGTCAGAGCCGCGCCGTCCGCCAGCGTGTTCAGCAGGTAGCACTCGAAGCGGTTGAGAGGCTCCATCGCAAGCGTCACCCCCGCCTGTCGCGCGTATTCCGCCACGCCGCGCAAGACTTCAGCCGCCCGCTCCAGTTCGGTCTCCGTCGGGCCGTTCCCGCTGAAGACGCCGATCGTCTGATACATCGGCCCGCAGATCACCGGCGCACCCAGCGCATCAGCGCATTCGATCAGCCACTTGAGGCTGTCAGAGGCAGCCTGCCGACGTGCCGGACTGTCGCTCACCGGATTGATATCGGGTGTCACGAACGCCATGGAGGAGGTGCGCTTCAAGCCGAGATCATCGAGCATTCTGCCGACGTCGCGAAAAGCAGCGGACTGACCCTCCATGATCGGGATCTCGACGCCGTCTGCCCCCGCGGTCTTGATGGCCTTCAGCGCCGCGATGTGTTCACTCGTGACACTCGTCGCCCACAGCAGCATATTCACGCCAATGTTCATAGTGTGCGCTCCAAGAAAGCGGGCACCGAAACCCGCCTCTACGGTTATTTCTCTTCCGGGATTCCGAGCTCTTTCAGGGTTTGGCGCAGCCACGCCAGCGAGCGCTCGATCATCGGGCCACCTGCGCCCTCGCACTCCATGCTGAGCGTCCCCGCAAAGCCGGCATCGCGCAACAGCGCAAGGCATATCTTGATGTTGTCGGCGTTCACGCCATCGCCGATCGCACAGTGACTCAACGCAATACCGGTTGCATGGCCGCGCACCAACGCCGCGAGCGATTCGGAGACGTCCTTCACATGCACATGGCGGATTTTGCTGATGAACCGCTTCGCGAACTCAACGGGGCTCTGCCCCGCAATGAAACTGTTGCCGGTGTCCAAGTTCAAACCCAAATACGGAGAGTCGCAGAAAGCCAGCATCTTCTCCAGCATGTCGGGCTTGGTGGTGAAGTAGCCGTGGACTTCGATGTTGATGAATATTTGATACGCATCTGCAACTTCGAGAATCTGCTCATACGACCGCTTCATCAGATCCATCGCCTCGCCGTCCGAAAGCCCCTCCGGTTTGTGGAGCCCGTCGGTCGTAGCGATGCAGGGGGCGCCCGCATGCTTCGCCCACGGCAGCGTTTTCAGCACATATGGCACGCCGTACAAAGGTCCTTCCTTGCCGGAGAGCGGAAACGCCGCATCGACCTGCGAGAACCGCACGCCATAGGTGGCCATCTTGTTTTTCAGCATCAGCGGATCTTCGTAGAGAGCAACATGCGGCTGATAGCCCAGCCCGTGAATCCAGCTCACGCCGTCGATCACCCCGCACTCGATGTCGTGAACGTCGTTCTTCTGCGCCCACTCCAGGCAGGAGTCAAAACTTCTGAAACTCGTGTTGAACGCATCCGTGTGGAATCCGATTCTCATGGTTGTTTCTCCTCATGCCTCACAAATGGCCTGGGGCAAGATGCCTTGCCACAATGGTGTTCCGCTCACTCAAGTCCCGCCGCCCAAGCGGTGCCGCGCCGGTACAGCGCGCCGACCGCGCCGTTCAGCGCTTTCACGTCGTGACCGAGCACACAGTGGAACGTGCGGCCTTTTCCGGGCGTCAGCACGAAAGCCATCGGGTACTCTTTCTGATCCACCTTCGAGGTTGCGGCGGCCAGCACCTGTATCGGCGCTGTGCCGTCCAGACAGGTGTAGAGCTCGTCTTCTGTGTCGAAATCGGAAAGCCCTTTTGTGATCGGATGGGCCGCATCGCTGATCCGCACGCGGAACGGCCCGCGCGGATCGTGGCCGCGTAGCTTCGGGTTCCAGACACGGCCCGCGATGACACCGAAGTCAGAGGCCACGGTCTTTGTGGGCCAGTCGATGAACGCGCCGCAGGCGAAGTGCACCAGAACCAGACCCCGCCCCCCTTCGACAACGCGCTTCAGGTTTGCCAGCGCGCCTTCCGGAGGCGCAACGTTGTGGTTCTGATAATGCAGCACGATCGCGTCGTACTTGGCCAACTCGGGTGACGCCAGTGTCCGGGGATCCTCGGTCACGCTCACCTCCAGCCGCTTGTCTTCGGCGATCGATGCCGCGAGCACCGGCGCCGTTTCCTGCCACTTGTGCCCGGGATACTCCAGCCCCGTCACGAGCAAGACTTTCTTTTGCGCGCCAGCATTGGCTTTCACCACGGGTGCTGCCAGCGCAGCAGCCGGAATGGCGGTCACAGCACCGTCGCCGCCTGTTGGCGCATCGCTCAACCATACCTCGCCGACGACCACGTTGCTGGCCGCCTCGCGGCGGAATACCACTGACGCCCGTCCGTCCTTAATAGCCGCCGCAGGCACAATCGCCGTGACAGTTGCCGCCACTTCCTGCTTGCCTTTCCACGAAGGCAACTCTGTCTTGGCGACCACCTGCTGTCCGTTGGCCCACACGGACTGGGCACGTCCGTTTCCGTCGTAGTCCCACCACGTGAAACCGAGTTGATAGGCGCGTCCTGGCTTGAGCCCCGTTACTTCTACAACCACTTCGCTCGCGTCGAAAGCCACGGTGCCTTCCGGCTGGTCGGCATACGTCCATGGCTTACCGGCCACCACGCGCAGCCGCACGCCCTCCTTACCCGTTACCTCTTTGGCAGGACCGCAATCCAGATACGCCAGCGCGGCGTACCGTGTCCAGGCCGCTGCGAGCCGCTCCAACGCGCGCTTCGCCAGCGTCTGGTGAACCACGCTCGCCGCCGGATCTTCCGCAATTTTCCGCAGCTCGGCTACCGCCGCCGCGTCCGGCCATTCGGACAGAGACCGCACAGCCGCGTCGCGCACAGCCGCATCTGCCGATGCAAGCCGCTCTTTCACCGGCACCAGAGCGTCTTCGCCTCCGAGCGGAGCCAGCGTCCTCAGCACCGCCACCTGGGCCAGTGCCGGAGCCTGTCCGCCTTGCAGACGCGCGAGCAGTGGAGTCAATCGCGCCTGACGGTCCGTCATGCGCCTCCCCATGAGCTTCACTGCGTTTTCAGCCTCTGCACTGGCGGCTCCGCCTAGCATCGCGACGATCTGCACATAGGCCGACACGTCTCCGCTGCGGCCCAACACTTTCAGGGCAGCGGCTTGCACCGTACCGTCCGTATCGCCTGCCGCGCGCAACAGAACAGGCGTTATGTCAGGCACACCGCGCGCAACCGCAGCGTTCATCAGCGCGATACGCGTTGCGGCCTTGCCAGCGCCGATCCCTTTGAGAACGGCCTCGTCCACGCCTGGCGCATGGATCTGCGCCAGCGCCTCTTCGGCGCCAAGCTCCGCCAGCAGCGCCACGCTGCTGGCGTCACCGACCGCACCCAGCGCGCGCGTCGCCGCCTGCTTCACCTTCTCGTCAGGACTGCCCACGAGTTTCGTCACCGCTTCGCGCGCCGCGTTAGCTTTGCGTTCCGCCAAAACCTCCAATGCCAACACTTGACGCGGCGCGTCCAAGGCAAGAAGCTCTCCCGCCAGCGCCGTTCTGTCGAGGCGTCCGACAAGCTGTATCGCCGTCGCGCTCACAGCCGGATCGCTGTCACGCAATGCCTTTATGCACGCAGGCAGGGCTTTGTCCGGATAGTGGTGAGCGAAGGCCGACAGTCCTGCCACGCGCACAGCCGGCTTTGTGGCGGCTGCCTCGGCAAGATAGACCGATTCCGGCTCGGCCTTTGCAGGCACACCGGCCACCTCGCCCAACGCGATCCGAGCGTCCGCCGCAGTCGCTGGATTTGCGAGCAACTTTCGGAGCAAAGGCGCTTCGGCTTCGCCTGCGACTTTGGCCAAGTGCTGGCAGAGCACCGTCCTTACGGCAGGCGTTGTATCGGCCGCCGAAACCGCCTCAACTAACAGTTTTGCCAACTGCTGCCGCTGTTCCGCATCGCCCGTTATCCGCGGCACAGCCTGTTCCAGCAGGTAGAACGGCTGCCGCGGCTGCACACCATCGCTGGTGCGGACCTGGCTGACAGCCTCGCGAACGCTCTCCGGCAAGGGTGCCGAGCTTACAGAGAAACCGGTCGCCACCGTGCAGATGAGTAGAAGATGAGTGATTTTTTTCATGAAAAGGCTCCTTACACATGCCAAGGGTTGCGCATCGTTCTCGACAGCATCCGGTTGGCTGCCTCGTCGTTCGCGAACCGTTCCTTGCCCCAGTCCCAAGCCAATTTCCGGCCAGTGCGTGTAGCGATGTCCGCTGCGAGCGAAATCGTCGTGGCCGCGTGGCACGCCTCAACCGGCGCCACCGGATCGCGCCGTGTCCGAATGCACTGAAGAAAATTCTCCATGTGGTTGTTGGACAGATAGAGGTGCTCCTCGCTCGGCTTAATGAGGGCGTCAAGCAGGGACGCCGGTTCGGCTTTGATGTCGCTCCGTGTCACATGCACCCAGCCCTTGTCGCCTTCGAAACGCACGCCGTGTCCCACAGGCGAACTCGCATCGTCGTAGAATTTCAAACACAAGCCGTCCGGTGTGGCCATGTTCACGCGCCAGCCGAACGACACATCGGCGTCACCCTCTGGCAGAAAGTCCGCCGCACCTTCAATCTCCAACGGCGACTCCGCAAGTTTGGGAGCCCCCCAGAGCGCGATGTCCAGATGATGTACGCCCCAGCTCTGAATCCAACCGGCGCAGTAGTCTGTCAGAAAGTACCAGTTGTATGCGCACAGCCCTTCGCGATACGGCTTGAACGGCGCGGGCCCCAACCACAAATCGTAGTTCAAATCCGCAGGAACCGGAGCTGGCGGCAACCGCAGCATGCGGCGTCCGCTCGGCACGGCGGCGGTCACCGTGTGCAGTTTGCCGAGGTAGCCGTTGCGGGCCAACTCGCAGGCGAAGCGGAACCGGCGGTCGGAGCGCTGCTGCGTGCCCGCCTGCAGGATGCGCCCGGTGCGCCGCACCGTCTCGCAAACGGCTCGCCCCTCAGCGACCGTCAGCGACAGCGCCTTCTCGCAGTACACGTCCTTGCCCGCTTGCATCGCTTGAATGGACATGAGCGCATGCCAGTTTTCCGGCGCAGTGATCGTCACGGCGTCAACATCCGTCCGCGCAAAGAGTTCGCGGAAGTCCTGAGACGCCAGACACCCCTTTGTGCCGGTCTTGGCGTCAACCGACTGGCTGACCTTCTCGGCCTGCGCACGGCGAACGTCGCACACCGCCACGACCTGTACCTCTTTGAAGAAAGGAAGCGCCGAAAGATGGTAGGTTCCCCGGTCCCCCAAGCCAATGACCACCACGGCGGTCCGGTTACTGGGTGCGACCGCACCGTCGCGGCCGAGCGCCCGAGCTGGAATGATCGTTGGCAGAGCCAATGCCGAGGCAGCCGCCGTTACGAATTGTCTGCGGGATATGCACTGTTTCATGGTTTGATTTCCTTCAGATAAGCTTCATACCCTTCGATCGCTTGCTTGTCCGTCACGTCGTGCCCAATGACCAGGCGCGCCCGGGCAGTGGCCTTTTCCCCATCGTTGAAGTCGCGGCCGAACAGGGAGAGATAGAGCGAACGGTGTCCGTCTTCGCCGTGCGGCATCAGCACGGCAAAACACTCGTCAGGCGGGGCCATCACCAGCCCGGTCAATCCGCTCGCTGCGTCGCGCCGTATGCCGAGAGCTCCCGCGTAACGCGCAACCGGCTTGAATGTGACCGGGTGCGGCGGCCGTAGCCAACGCCCGTCCGCGATGATCGTCTCCGCCGCACTGTCGCGCGGAAACGAGAGCCAGTCGCCCATTTCTTTTTTGATCTCCACAAAACCGTGCAGCCCATACCCGTAGACAGCTGGAAAACCTTGAAAGTATGAGGCGAGAAAGACTTCAAACCGGCGCAGTGGCTGATGGGCCGTGACCGTGATCATGGCATCCAGCGCGTTCGTGGAAGCCCACCGGTAAACGATCTCAAGGTCGAACGGATGTTCCGCATCCGCCTGCCAGCGCACCTCGACACCAGTGTCCGGCAACCGCCGCGATGTGCTGGGCCAATCCCGTGCGTCCGGCAGATAGCGCTTATCCGCATCGAGCAGTCGGTAGGGACCGAACAGTCCCAGCATTCCCGCAACCGGCACACCGGAACGGGTGTCAATGACCGGGCCGATTCCAAAAGATTTGCCGCCCGCCCGCAAAACGCCGTGAAGCGAACCGGTGTCGAAGTGATATTCTTTGCCCGCTTCTGTAAAATCCAAGCCTGCACGCCCGACCCCTGCCAACAAACATAGAACCCCCAAAACGACGCTTCTCATCAGCTCCCCTCCCCACAGGTTACGATTCATAGGATCAGCGCTTAACAACCCTCCGACGGCGTGCCGATGCGCCGCCTTTTTGCACCGCGTGCACCGCGCTGTGTTGGAAAACGCCAAACAATCCTTCCACAATGGCCAACCGTTCAGCGGGTTTCGCAATGTGCGGTTCAAAGCCCGCACGAAGTTTGAGGCCCTCCATCGCCTCCAACATCAGATCGACGTCCCTCCGCGCGTCGCACGCCGGGAGGCTTCCGTCCCGCTGGGCAGATGTCACGAGTCTGACGTAGAACGCGCGCACGGCGTCATAGAACTGCGACCAGCTGGCGCGCACGTCCGCATCCTCCTGCATGAGCATAAAGATGCCGGTGGTGAAGAGCCGGTTGCGACGGTCAATGACGCAGGAATCGACGCTGAACGTGAGGGCCAGCCGCAGACGTTCAAAAGGCTCTGGCGAAGGCGCGATCGCGGTCTGAACGTCCGCCTGCCACTGCCGATAGTAGTGCTGGCAGGCCGCGAGGATCAGCTCTTTCTTGTTCTTGTAGTGCCAATAGAGGCTGCCCTTGGTCACGCCGGCGCGGCCGGCGATCTGATCGAGATTGACGTTGGCGAAGCCGTTGTCGGCGAACAGTTCGAACGCACTCTGGGCAAGGCGCGGCGGCATGTGCGGCGCCGATGCGCGGGATAACACAGTCTTCATGATGACCATACTATACCGTACAGTATGGTTTTACGGCAAGCCGCATTTGCACCCTTTTTGGTGTTGCGTTTCGGAGCCGGACGGGATACCTTTTTACTCATGAGAAATGCCTGCATCGGTGTCCTATGGTTCGCTTCGCTGACGACCAGCTTCGGAGGCTGGCTGACGGATGCCGGAAAAGCTTTTCAGGCGGCCACCAACGTCGCCTCGGAGGCGGCTGCGTTCAGCGGCGCGCCCTCCTCCCTGTCAGCGCTGTCGGCGGATCAGGCGGTGCAGGCTTTGAAGGAAGCGCTGTCCAAAGGGGTGCAAAGCGCCGTGAGCAGCCTCGGCCGCGACGGCGGTTTTCTGACCAACCTGAACGTGAAAATACCGTTGCCCGAAAAGCTTCAGACGGCGGAAGCCGCGCTGCGCCTGGCCGGCAAAGGCAAGCTCGCCGATGATTTCGTCGCGACCATGAACCACGCGGCCGAGCAGGCGGTGCCTGTTGCCGCCGGCGTTTTCAGCGACACCGTCAAGCAGATGTCCATCGCGGATGCGAAAGCCATTCTGGCGGGGCCGACCGACGCCGCGACTCAGTATTTCCGCAAGGCCACGCAGGCCCATCTGTACGACAGCTTCTTGCCCGTCGTGAAAGGCGCCACCGAAAAAGTAGGCGTCACATCGGCTTACAAACAGATGGTCGGCAAAGCCGGCGCGGCGCAATCCCTCGGCGGGCTGTTCGGCGTCAAGACGCCCGCTTTGCTGGAGCAGGCCGACCTGGACAGCTACGTCACCAACCAAGCGTTGGACGGCTTGTTCAAGATGGTGGCCGATGAGGAGAAGCGCATCCGCGAGGATCCGCTCGCGCGCACAACCGACCTGCTGCGCAAAGCCTTCGGTGGCACAGGCAAGTAGCGGCCTCACTCGCGAAGTCTATCGTCCGCCCGGCGGCTCAACGTTCTTGAGCATCCAGCGTGGACAGTCCCTCACTTAGCCGTGCGACGCCTTCTCCGTGATCAGTAGCGAACGTTACTTCTCTGACGCGACGCGGGTAGTGACGTCGCCAGCAGAAATTGGTTCGGCGGTTGAAAACGTCCCAAGCCTTAATGCTCTTCGCTTCTTCTCAGGTTGCGCTTCTGATTACCCTGTCATGTCTTTTCTCTTGTCGAACAGTGGGTTGAGGTCAAAAACAGCAACTGCTATATCACCCCGGCAGTTGCAAACCCTCAACGGATTTGTGGAAATCAACGGCGTACAACGGCATTCTGGTCCTGGCGACTGTTGTGTCCGAGTTAGCCGAAAGGCTTAAGTTAGTCATACGTGACTGTTCATTCGTTTTTCTCCTCGTAGCGGTAGATACGCTCCGGCCCTCTAGCGCGGAGCCGCGCAAAGGGCTTCCTTCGAAATCTGCCACGCGTTCGTATAGGCCTGTATGTATGACACGTTCCCCCCCTCGAACAGCAACCTTCGGAGGTAGGCGATCTTCCATGCGTTCGCGGACTCGGTCTGTTCTTTCGTGAGCGGATCGGTGATCAGCTTCGCGTCCACCTCGCATCGAGAAAGGACGCGGGCTTCAGCCAAGCCCGCCGGCGGAGCCCCCCGGGATTGGCGCTCCCGGTCCTCCTTCTGCCACTTCTCATACTCGCCCCGCTGGCTCGTCACGTAAGCCCAAAACAAGGCCTCATCTGTCATGACCTCTTCGGGGACTCCGATCTCCCGCGCTCTCCGATTAAACCACTCCTCCGATTCAGCACGCAGGCGCAAATGAGACCGCGCCGAACGGCTGTCGTCTCCAACGGCCGCTGGCTGGCGGCTGCGGAGATAATCCTCTGCCACGCTGAATATCTTGTCTTCCAGCATGCTCGGAGCATTCGGCTTCGTCCGCCAGAACCAATCCCAGTAGGCGCGCTCGGCGTCGGTGAAATGGGTCGGTATCGAGGGGCCGCTGTCCGGCAGCCCCATGCTGCTGTTGGCGTGGTCGGCGTGGGAGCGGGAGGAGAGAGGAAAACCGGCCATCAGACTCGGCACGTGGGTGGGGATCGGCGGGTACTCGCGCCCGTGCCGCATCGCGTCGTGCTGGGCGGACCAGTCGTTCCAAATGACGCGCCCGGCCCAAAACGTCTTGGGGTTTAGCGGCCTTCCCCACCACCAGGTCTGGGGCGCAATACGCCAGTCGAAACCGAACGGGATCATGGTGCCCTCGGCCACACACCCGCGAACCTGCAACTGCCAGAACCGCGGGTGCCAAGCCCAGTAATAGTGTGTGAGGACATACGTGGCGGCGGCAACGAGTGCCAGACGCCGAGCGATGCATATGAGTTTCGCCTTCATGGAGTTGACGCGACGCTAAAGCTCGCACCCACTGTAGACGAAGCGCATGACTCCGTCAATGGGATGCAGGCCGCCATTGGCCAAGCGGACGATTAACATCGCTTCGAAGCGCGGCAGGCGAAGGAGGAAGGTTCGTGAATATCGGCTCACAGGCTCCTATTGATGTTTTACATGTGGGTAACTGGTTGTTGGGGTAGGGACGGTTCCCCGAACCGTCCGCGGACGCCTCGGGGAGGCGTCCCGACAGAACCACGTTATTCCTATTCGCAAGACTCAGCGGAACGGATTCTATTTCGCTGTCGTCACCACCGGTAGCAGCAGGTGTGAAGCGTGCCCCGCATCACAGAAGATGCGGTTGGTCTGCTTCACCTTCGCGCCAGAATCGGACCAAGGCTCACCGGTACCTGGATTTACATCGAAGCGCGGGTAGTTGCTGGAAGTGACGGTCGCGCGGATGCGGTGGCCTCTGTTGAAAATGATGCTCGTAGACCAGCAGTCCACCGCGATTTCCTCTATTTTGCCCGGCGTGAGAAGTTCCGTCTTTTCGACTGAATGTCGGTAACGTAGACGCTGGATGCCCTCGGCGATCAGATAGCTCTTCCCGTCGGGGTACACATCGCACAGACGCACAGAGAGATCGGTGTCGACGGCTGAAGAGGCGACATAAACGTCCGCCTTGACGCGACCGGTCACCTCGACTGGATCGGTGAGCGGTGCGCTTGTGAACACGACCACATCGCTGCGGCCCTCGATCTTGTTCTGGTTCATCGGGCCCCGCGCGAGGGTCAGATTGTTGCCGCCGACGGTGGGACAGGGGTTCGCCGGGTCAAAGGTGAAAGCGATGTTTGCGCCGTCACCGCTGCCGGGCTTCTCCATCGCCAGTTTTCCATCGTTCGAGAAATAAGCCGCCGTCTCTGTCGCCGGTATGGGCCAGTCGTCGGCATGCCGCCATTCGTTGCCGGGCGCTTTGGGTGCCTGCGTGTCACCCATCACGTAGTAGGTTACGGCGGGCTCCCTTTCGATGCCGTTGTCGATACCGCCAAGGTAGTGTTCGAACCACCGCCCCGCATCGTAGGGCATCGGGACTTTCGTCGCGTTTGGGAACTGGAGCTCGCCTGCGGGCATTTTCCCGATGCCATGCGTCCAGGGGCCCATGATCAGCTTCTGCGCGCCGCGCGCGCCGTTCGCTCCGGAGTGTTGCCGCCCCACAAACTCGTTGAGGGTCGCCTGGGCAAACATATCGAACCAGCCCCCGATGTGAACGGCGGGCACATTCATCTGCGAGAACTTCAGCGTCGTATCGAGCGTCCGCCAGTAGTCGTCGTAACTCAGATGCGCATGGATGACTTCTATGGCGCGTGGGTCATATTTATTTCCAGTCACCCAGTTCTCCGCATCGGCCTTGCGAAACGCGCCGCCGATGTAGGAAGCGTCTGAATACAAGCTCGCAGCTGCCACTGTCACGTATTGCGCCTTCAACCCATCGGGTGCCGCGCCCGCAAGGAAGTTCTGCGTGATGCCGAGCGCCGAGCCGCCGATCGTGCCGACCTTACCGTTGCACCACGGTTGTTTTTTCAACCAGGCGATTGTATCAACGCCATCCTGATGCACACCCCAACCACAACCGATAAACGGAAGGTTTTCGCCCTCCGAATCAAACCGTCCGCGCATGTCCTGCATGACATATACGAAACCATCGCGCGTGAAGTCCTTTCCGTCCTGACCACTTTTCGTCCGTCCATACGGCGTGCGTGAGAGCACTACCGGGAACGGTCCGTCGCCGTGCGGTTTGTAGATGTCCGTCGCCAAGCGCTTGCCGTCACGCATCGGTATCATCTCCGTCTGCACAACGGGTGGAGTGCCATAGTCTGCCACCTGCGCCTGCCAAGCTGCCGCGCTGACCGACTTGTCAGGAGCCGCCGCGCGGGTGAACATGCTCTGAATCCGTTGCGCCCACTGTTCCCCATACGACGTTTTCACGAACTCCACGGCGCGCGTCTGCTCCTCTGGCGACAGTGTGCTGTTGTGATCCGCATCGAACTGTGGAAACAGGGCTTTCATCTTGGCGATGACGGGGTCTGTCGTCGCCGCGTAGCAGGATGTGAGACCGAAAAGAACGAGAGCGAGGTATGGTTTCATGGTGCCTTAATGAGTTTCGTGCCATCCGACGGCGGTGTCAGTGTACAGTTGCCTTTCAGAAATCCATGTTCTACGAGAAAGCGGTCCGCCGCACTAAGTGTCAGACTCTGCCAAGGCCCTTGACGGAAGAAGCCGTGCGCTTGGCCTTCGGCGGTCCACAGCTCTGCGGTTGTGTTGCCGAGGGTCTTCAGCTTCTGCAAGGCGGCGTCTGAACCGATCTTCCAACCGTCTTTCGTGCCGAAGAACAGGATCGCAGGCGGAAACGCAGCCGTGAGGTGCTGCATCACATCAACCTCTGAATCGGCGCTGTCTTTCGCGATGAACGCGGGGTTGAACAGCAGATAGGCAGCGACCGTCGTATCGAACCCTTGGGGATCCGCCGGATCGTTCAGTCCGGGATTAGTCGTCGCCAGCACGGCGATGTGTCCGCCCGCTGAGCCGCCGCCGACGATGAGGCACCGAGGGTCAACGCCCAGTTCATCGGCGTGCTGCTTCATCCAGCGGATCGCGCTCTTCGCGTCGGTGATGCAGACACGTTTGCGCTGATTTTCCCCGTCAACCTGCTGTTTGCCATCGCTCTTCGGCAACATCCGATAGTTCGCTGTGGCAGCGACAAGCCCGCGGCTCGCGAAGTAATGGCACGCCGCGCGAAATTGGCTGAGATCACCACCGACCCAACTGCCGCCGTGGAAAAGGAGAACTCCAGGGACTTTGCGACCGTCCAGCTTCCAATCCGGCGGAAAGTATACTTCCAACTCCTGCGGCGCTCCCGCCGACTGCTTGTACACGTACTTCTTCCCCGGCTCCGTAGTTTGGTCGGACGCCCTGGCGGCGAACACATTTGCAACCGTACTCAGCGCCATCAGAACCGAAGACAGGACAACTAGGAATCTCTTATTCATCGTTCACGCTCCTTTCGCACCGTCACGCCGCTGTTCGCTCGATTACTCATACCCCTCTCCGCCGTCCTCTTGCTTTTTCGTGCCACGGGCTTTTTTGCCACGCCTCATCTTTTGCGCCTTTGCGGCATCGGCGCGGCATCGCTGTTCCGTGGCATCGGGATTCTCTCGCAGTTCCTTGAGCAGCGCCGCGTGCAGTTCAGCGACCTTGTCGGCGTACGCGGGATCGGCGGCGAGGTTCTTCAGCTCACCTGGATCGCAACTCACGTCATAAAGCTCCCGCTGCGCGGGATGCTTCTCATCCGGCGGCGTGTGGTACGTGTACTTGAAATGGCTCCTGCGGATCATGGCGTACCCAGAAGCGATCGGATGCGAATAATACTCCACAACAGCCTGATCCTTCCACTGCGTTTCGGCGTGATCCAGCCATGGCAGCATCGATGTGCCATCCCAATTTTCAGGCGCAGCGCCACCGCCCATTTCGACGAGGGTTCGCGCCAGATCCACCAGCGAGCATACGCCCGTGCGGCGCGTGGCCCCCTTCCAGCGCGGAGGCCAGCTCACGATGAGCGGAACACGCGCGGCGCTGTCGTACATGACATTCTTCCACCACAGGCCGTGCTCGCCCATGTTTTCACCGTGATCGGCGGTGTAGACAATCGCCGTGTTCTCCGCAAACGGGCTTGCACGCAACGCGGCCAGCACCTGGCCGACCTGCTCGTCCATCCACTGTGTCAGACCGTAATACAGCTCACGGCCTTTCTTCACGACCTCGGGCGGCACATTCTCCATCTGGAAGCCCGCACGTACATGCCGGTAGTTCAACGGCAGCGAGTCGAGATAGCCGGGCGGGATGTTCGGCATCGGAACGCGGCCCTCATAGTTCTTCCAGTACTTCTCCGGCACAATCAGCGGGAAGTGCGGCGCAATAAAGCCCACCGTTAGAAAGAACGGTTTGTCACCGGACTTGCGGTTCTTCAGAAACTCTACCGCGCCCTGCGTCACGTTGAGATCGTGCTGCAGGACCGAGGAGTGTTCGCCAGGATGGAAAGACTTGAAACGGTTTGAATACCCATGTCCCGGCACGTTGTCCGCTGCGCGGCGTCCGACGCTTCCGTCCTTCTGGCTGTTGTTGAAATCCCCTCCAACGTCTGTATAACCGTAGCGGCGATCCGCCGCAAGGTGCATCTTGCCGCACAAAAAGGACTCGTACCCTGCGGCGTTCAGCAGGTTCGGAATGGCGGGGATGTCCGCGCGTGGCAGTTCGCAGCTGTTGCTCCAGACGCCGGTCCGGCTGACGTACTGCCCGGAGAGAAAGGATTCGCGCGACGGCACGCAGAGCGGCGAGTTGCAGTAGCACGCATCGAACGACACACCTGTCGCGGCCAGCCGGTCGAGGTTCGGTGTGCTGACGATCGTATTGCCGTTTGCGCCGAGCACGGTGGCGTTGTGCTCGTCGGACATGATGAACAGGATGTTGGGCTTCGCCGCAGCAGAGCCCGCACCTCTTCCGACGTTTGGCAAGAAAGCGATACCCACTGCGCCAGCTCCTGTCAGTTTCATGAATTCGCGTCGCTGCATGAGAGGACTCCTTTGGCTATTATGAGAAAATGTCCCTTCAACAGGGGGCAGGGTATGCGTCACAGCGGAAACGCAGGCCCGCCAGATTTTCCCCATGCGCCGGTTCGTCTACGAAAGTGTGTTCCTCTTGCGCGGCGGCCCGTCAAAAGGGGTTGATTTGTTTGTGTTTCGGGCGGGGCGGTCATCTGGCTTTGCGCCTCGCCGCCTTGTCGGTGTCGCCGTCATCGCCTTCGGTTGCGTCTTTGAAAGCGGGGCCGACAGGCGGCAATTCGGACGCCCAGCGTTCGTGCAGTTCGCGCAACTCCTTCGCCTTGTCGGGATGCTTCGGTGTGAGGTCGTTCGCCTCTTGGATGTCCTTCGACAAATCGATGAGCCTCCAGTCGCGATGCTCTTTGCCGCGCACCAGCTTCCAGTCGCCCTGGCGCACCGCCTGCTCGGCCCGCCAGCGCCAGAACAAAGCGCTGTGCGGATCGCCGGGCCGCCCGCCTTCAAGAAACGGGAGCAGGTTGACACCATCGAGCTTGCTGTCGCCAAGCGGTGCCGCATGGGCAGCGGCTAACACAGTCGGCAGCACGTCGAGTGCGATAACGGGGCGGAAATAGATGCTGGCCGCAGGCAGCACGCCCCGCCATTGCACAAGGAAGGGAACGCGGATGCCGCCTTCGCAGGCCGTGCCCTTGTCGCCTGAAAAAGGTGTGTTGAGTGAGCCTGTGAAGTGCTTGCTCTCCCCTTCGCTGCGCCGCGTGCCGCCGTTGTCGCTCAAGTAGAAGATGAGCGTGTTTTCCTCCTGTTTCAGTTCGCGCAGCTTCGCCAGTACAAAACCGACAGCCTCGTCCTGCTGGGCCATCACCGAAAGCACGCCGATCCGGTCTTCCGAAGCGTTTGGAAAGCGCGAGCGGAAATCTCCAAAGTCCGCCATCTGCGTGTGCGGCGCATGAAACGCGAGATACACAAACCAAGGCCCGCCGCTGTGTCGCGCAATGAAGTCCGCAGCCTTGCGGCCAAAGACGCGGTCATCGTGCGCGTGCGGCGCAGGCGAAATCTCGCCGCCCTTTTGCGCGACCTTGTCGTAGTCCGCATAGGTGAAGCTCACATCGAAACCGTGTTGTGTCGGAAGCATCTGGTCTTTACCCTCGCGTATTTCCTGGGGCGCTTTGCCCGCTTCTTCGAAGCCGAGATGCCATTTGCCGAAATGCCCCGTCGCATAGCCAGCGGCTTTCAGGTGATCGGCGATGGTCAAGCCGCCTCGCATGAGCATCACCGGGAAGTTCGGATTGCCCTCGTGGCCAAAGCGCTGCTGATACCGTCCGCTCAGCAGACCAGCCCGCGATGGCGAACATTGTGGCGCGGTAACGTACCCAGCCGCGCATCGCACCCCATTGGACGCCAGCGAGTCAATCTGCGGCGTCTTTACGTCCGGTGACCCTTGGCAGCCGAGATCGGCATAGCCGAGGTCGTCGGCGAGGATGACGAGGACATTGGGCTTAGCCACACCTGTGCCGGCAGGAGCCGCAAAGCTGACTGCCCGCGGCATCTGTAGCGCGAGGACGGCGAGTGCGACGTATCCCCAACCTTTCATTCGGCGGCCTTTCGGCTGCGCTTCTTTGTGCGAATCTTTACGTTGGAAGTGTCGTTGGTGTTCGGCAACGGCATGGGCGCGTGAATCGCCTCGCGCCACGCGAGCATCTTGGAGTGAAGCTCTTTCGTCTTATCAGGCATCTGTTTCGCGAGGTTGTCGGTTTCGCCGATGTCGTCGCGCAAGTTGTAAAGCTCCAGCCGGCCGTCTTCAAAAAACTCCATCAGCTTCCAGTCGTGGCACTGGATGGTGCCCACAGGCTTGGAACGCCACTGGGTTGTGCCTGCGCCGAGGTAGCCGGGAAAATGCTGGTAGATCGCCTCGCGCTGAAGGGTCGCGCCGGGATCATGGAGCAGCTTGACCCAGCTCTCGCCATCGAGAACATGTGCCGGTTTCGGAGCGCCGGTGATTTCAAGGAGCGTCGGATACAGATCGACGTGGATGGTCGGCTCGTTGCAGAGAGAGCCGGGCTTCGCGACGCCAGGCCAGCGGATGATGAGCGGATCGCGCACGCCGCCTTCGTAGAGCTGGGCCTTGGCACCGCGAAGCGGGGTGTTGTCGGAGACACCGCTGGGTTTCAGGGTACCCTCGAAATCATAGATGCCTACGCCGCCGTTGTCGCTGGAGAAAATGAACACGGTGTTGTCCGCGATTTTCAGTTCGTCGAGCAGCGCCATCACGCGACCGACACTCTGATCCACACTGGCGACCATCGCCGCATAGGTGGGATTATCCTGATGGCCAACCGCAGGTTTCGTTTTGAACTTCTCGATCAGGTCGGGCTTGGCTTGCAGGGGCTCATGCACGGCGAAATGCGGCAGATACACAAAGAAAGGGACGTCCTTTTTGCGCCGGATGAAATCCGCCGCCTTGTCCGTGAGCCAGTCTGCAAGATAGATGCCTTTCGGATACTCTGTCGGCGGATCGGTCTCGAAGTCGAAATGCACACCCTCGGAGACGATGGCTTCGTCGAAGCCGCGCTGAGAGGGGTGGTAGCCTTTCTTCACACCGAGGTGCCACTTGCCGAACATCGCTGTGGCATAGCCCGCGGCTTTAAGCTGTGTCGCAATCGTGGCGCGGTCCAGCGGCAGGCCGCTCGTGACGTTGTCCACCGGGCGCAAGGGGCGATCGGGCCAGTTGAAGCGGTTGATGTTGCCGACCGTGTAGATGCCTGTGCGGGGCGCGTATTGTCCACTCATCATCGCAGCCCGGCTCGGTGCGCAGTTCTGGCAGTTGTGATGGTTCGTGAACCTCACACCCTGCGACGCGAGCCGGTCGATGTTCGGCGTCTCATAGTACTTGCTGCCGTAAACCCCCGTGTCCATCCAGCCGAGATCATCGGCAAGAATGAAAACGATGTTGGGTTTGCGCGGTGCGTCGGCCAACGCTGACAAGAGACAAAGGCTGAACAACAAGAGGGCTATAATGGAAGCGCGACGTCCGTATTTCATTTATTCTTCCGCTTGTTGGGCTTATCTTTGGCGAGGCCGCCTTTCTTTCCGTTCTTCCCTTTCTTGCCTTTCTTATCGTCCGCCGGCGCCGTTTTGCCCGTGGCAGGGCTGAGCGTGTCGAGAGCGGCCTGCAGACGCGTACGCGCAACTTTGGCGTCAGCGCTTTCAGCTTCGGCAGGAACGAGCTTTTCTTCGAACGGCGCATTGGCCATATCGAACAGTTCGCCGCCCTGAGTGAGCTTGAACCCCTGCTCACGGACATACCACTTCGGGCCGAGCTGCGAGTAGGCCCAATCGCGCGGCGCACCTGTCTCGCCGCGCAGTTGCGGCACGAAACTGTGGCCATCGAGCGTGACGCCCTCGGGTAACTTCGCCCCGCCCAGATTCGCGACACTGACAAAGAAATCGCTGAAGTCGACGAGATCCTTGAGCACACGACCCTCCGGCGTCGTGCCCTTCCAGTTCGCGATGAACGGCACCCGGCTGCCACCTTCCTGCATGGTGCCTTTCATGCCGGAGATGCGCCGGCCGCCGACTGTCGCCGTGTCGGCTCCGAAGTGGGCCGTGCCATTATCGCCGAGGAAAATCACGAGCGTCTTTTCGCGCAGATGCTGCCGGTCCAGCTCGTCCATGAGTTTGCCAACAAGCTTATCCATGTAGGCGATGTTGTCGGCATAGAGCTGATCCTTGCCCGCTCCGGGCGTGCTATCGGGCGTGCGAACGATCGGGCCATGGATGGACGACATCGGATAATAGACGAAGAACGGCTGCTCTTTGTGCTTTGCGATGAAATCGACCAGGAAGCTGTGCATGAGATCCGGCAGGTACGTCCCTGCGGGCAAGTTCTTGGTCTCCCCGTTCTGCCGATAGGTTGTGGTCTGGTCGCGCCAGTAGCGGCCACTGCCCGGAAAGACCAGATATTCGTCGAAGCCCCACTCGCCGGGGCCGAACGACATCTGGCCCCATTTGCCTACGCTGGCGGTGGCGTAGCCTGCCGCTTTCATCACGGTGGGGATCATCGTCTCCTTGCCCGGCTGGATCGCCTGGTTGCTGTGGTTGTTGAGGAGGCCGGTGCGGAACGGGTAGCGGCCCGTCAGAAGCTCACAGCGCGACGGCCCGCAGAGAGGAGCCGAGTAGCATTGTGAGAAACGGATGCCTGATTGCGCCAGCGAATCGATGTGCGGAGTTTTAAAGTGCCCGCCACAGCAACCAATGTCGCCCAAGCCAACGTCGTCTGAAAGGATGAGAATGATGTTGGGCTTAGCGGCCACAGGCTTTTCCGCGGCGTGTGTGATACAGCCAACAATGACTCCCAGAGTTCCGACTGCCGCAATAATCTTAGTGAGGCTTCTGATGCTTTTCATCCTTTTCTCCTACTCATTGTCTGCATTTGGATTTTGATCGCCCTTACGGATGCGCTTCGGATCTCGTGTTTTCTGTTCGCCGTTGAAAGGAGGCATGAGTTCACTGTCCCATGCGTCCCAGCGGTTCTTCAGTATTTCAGCACGCTTAGGCTCGGCGGCTGTCAGATCTTTCGCTTCCGTCAGATCGGCGGGCAAGTTGATCAGCTTGGGCGTTCCCGGCTCTTTTTTGTTCGTGTCACCCGTCCGCTCCCAGTTCTTGACCCATTTCCAGTCGCCTTCGCGGATAGCCAGCTTGTAGAACTGTTCCTGATTGGGAGGAAAGTTGAAGCGCCAATAGAGAGACCGCACCGCAAGAGGTGCCTGACCCTGAAGCGCGGGCAGAATATTGACTCCGTCCGGTTTCATGTCGGCCGACACGGGAACGCCCGCTGCCGCCAGGAAGGTCGGCGCAAGGTCCAAGCTGATCACGGGATCGTCAAACACCTTGGCTGCGGGTAATCTGCCCTTCCACTGCACAAAGAACGGAATGCGGATGCCGCCTTCCAATGTGTCGCCTTTCTGCCCGCTGAACGGTGCGTTGCAGCCGCCGTTGGCGTGTCCGAGCGGTGCGCCATTGTCGCTCAGGAAAACGATCAGCGTGCGCTCCTCTTGACCCGTCTCCCGCAACTTCGCCAACACGCGGCCCACATTGTCGTCCAGCGCCGTGACTTTGGCAGCATAGATGCGGCGCGTTTCATTTGTGATGCCGGAAACGCGCGCCAGATATTCAGGCGCGGCCTCATTCGGGACGTGCGGCGCGTTGAAGGCGAGATAGAGGAACCACGGCTCTTTCGCATGCCGATCCACGAAAGCGACCGCCTCGTCGCCAAACATATCTGTCAGGTATTTTGTGTGCTGCACCGGCTCGCGGTTGCGCCACAGATCCTTCTCGCGCTCCTTAGCTGCACGCGAGGTCGGCGCGAGGTATTTGTGCCCGCCGCCCAAGAAACCGAAGAACTCCGAAAAGCCACGGTTCAGCGGGTGGAACGGCTCCTCTTTGCCCAGATGCCATTTGCCAACGATGCCAGTCGCGTAACCCGCCGCCTTCAGTCGGTCAGCGATCGTCTTTTCCGTCAGCGGCAAACCGACTCCGAGCGAATCGTTGTTGTATTCGTAGCCGAAACGCTGCTGATACCGGCCGGTCAGCAGACCACAGCGAGATGGCGCGCACTGAGGCGCGGAGACATAGCCATTGGTGAGCCGAACGCCGTTGCGGGCGATGGAGTCCAGATGCGGCGTGGCGAAATCCCTGCACCCCTGCACCCCCACGTCGGCATAGCCTTGGTCATCGCTCAGAATCAAGAGGATGTTGGGTTTGCGCGTCACCTCTCCGGCACACAGTGGCAGGGCCATGCAAAGACCAGAAACCAGAGCAAGTGCGCGTCGTGTCATCGGTTGTTCCCCAGAGTTATTCCACTCTGTGGCACATAAACGTTGTGACGGGCTGTTTTCTTGCCGACAATCGAAAAAATTGATTCGATTGCCACTCGCGGGCTCCATGTGCAAGGATGCGCATGACACACTCAACTGTGGCACGCCCCTCTTTGGACGTGCGCGGCCTATCACGGGATCGGATCGTTGCGGTGAATCGTAATGCGATCTTCCCAGACCGCCTCGTCCTTCGCGGCGTCGTAGACCAGAATCCGGTCCGCGCTACCCTTGGCCGGGGGAACATCCACTTTGGGCAGCCATTTCCGATGCTCGGCGATGAGACCGGCGCACGGGTTTTCCTTCGCCAGATTCGTCCACTCGTTGGGATCGGTCTGTGTGTCGTAGAACTCCTCGGAACCATCCGCATAATGGATGTAGCGGTAGCGCTCGCTGCGGACTGCGTGATTGCCTTGGTTGTGCGAGCAGATCGCAGGCCTCTCCCGTTTCGTCTGCGCGTCTTTCAATTGCGGCAAGAGGCTGACGCCCTCCAAGTCGCCCCGTTTCGGCAGACCGCAGAGGTCGATGAGCGTCGGATAGATATCGAGCAACTCAGCCGGCTGCATGCAGCGCTGCCCACCCGCGACACCCGGGCCCGCGAAGATCAGCGGCACGTGTGTGCCCCCGTTCCACAGCGTGTTCTTGCCCGTGATGCCCTTCTCTCCCAAGTGCCAGCCGTTGTCGCCCCACACGACCACAATCGTGTTTTCCCAGCGGCCCGAAGCCTTCAGCGCTTCCAGCAGTCGGCCGATCTGCGCATCCACGAAACTCGTGCTCGCAAGATACGAGCGACACAGGTTGCGCCACTGGTGATTCTCCTCCACCCACTTCAGGCGCGGTTCGGGCAGCTCCCAATGCAGATACCATGAGAAGCGCGGCGTGTCGTCGCGGTCGTTGCGCAAAGTCTTGGGCAGCACCGAGTCGTCGTCGGGATAGAGGTCGTACCACTTCTGTGTCACATGACAAGGCACGTGCGGCAGGTAGTAGCCGACCGCGAGGAACATCGGCCCCTCTTTCGGCGCGGCCTTGAGTTGCTCAATCGCCCAGCTCGTGTTGATGTAGTCGCCCTTGTCCTCGTCCCTGTGAGGGAAGACGCCCCAATCCATCGCCGGGTGATTGCCCATCGGCGTCGGAGGTATCAGCTTCTGCGGCGGCTTCGCGCCCATGCCGTTGTTCGGCCCCCACACGTCGAACTCCGACTGTCTCGCAACGGGCCCGCCCGCGTTGCCGTGGTAGACTTTGCCGGTCGTATAGGTTCGGTAGCCGCTAGCCTTGAAGTGCTGCGGCAGCGTCACGCGGTCTTTCCATTCGGGCAAGGTGCGGAACCAAGGGGATAAGCCGTACACGCCTGTAGTCGTCGGCCGCAGCGAGAGCATCAGGCTCGTGCGCGAAGGGTTGCACAGCGGCGACTGGCAGTGCGCGTTGAGAAACACTGTTCCTCTTTGGGCCAGCGTGTCGAGGCACGGCGTCTTCGCCAGCGGATGCCCGCCCAGCGCCCCGATCCAGTCGTTCTGGTCGTCGATGGCGATGAACAGCACGTTGGGTTTCTGTGTGTCGGTCTCCGCTGCTTGACAGAAACTACACAGCAGGGAAATCAAGACAAGTGCATATCGATCCGATCGAAACAAGCCGTGCATCCTTCGCCTTTGCATTTGAGGTCCTTTTGGGTGAAGCCTTGATTCAACTGCCAGGGGGCAGGCGCTCAAAGGCGATCTGGTACTCCTGCTGCTGCGTCGCCTGATAGTACACGCCGCATAGCTGGTCGTTCTCCTTGTCGTAGATCAGCGTGTAGGTCGAGCCCGGATAGTTCACATCCTGAAGCTCGACGAAAACTTTCACGAACCCGCGCTCTTTATAAAGTCTGGCCTTGCCCACGTGAACAGGATTCGGATTATAGTATGCGGCATCCAACTCGTTCTGAGGCAGGAGCCGTTTGAATTCAAGGACATACCCGCCGTCTGGACGCACCCATTTTCCTTTGAGCTTTTCGAACTCGACCAGGACCGGCTCGGCCGCCGCCGTTGTGACTACAGGAGCGGAAGAAATGGTCTCCTGTTTGATCGGAGTCTTGACGAACAACGCCGTAACGAGCGCCGCGACAGTCACAACGGCGACGCCCCCTATGACGAACAGGATACGGGCATTCGACTTGCGCGGCGGCACCGAAGCGTCCCCTGTCGAGCGGATTTCTTCACTGTCTAACGTTGGCTTCATGTGCTCTGCCTCCACTTATCTCTACGTGTGTGCGAACAACACGCCCGAGAAACTTTATGGCGAGAATCTAGCAGACTAGACGGGCCACTTCAACGGCAAAGGCGCCTTCACGGCGGGTTTCATTCTTTTGCGGCTTGGAGCACGGCCTGCGCATATCTGGCGAAGTGGCCTTCGACACCCCTGCTGTATTGTTCGAGGATGCCGCGCCCCACCCCTTGGCCATCTCCGCACCGCACCAGCATGCTGGCCACAAGGAGTTCCTTGAAGGCCGCGTTTAGATTCGTCTCCGGTTTGGTTGAGGCCATCCCTCGTTCACCTATCTTGCCTTGTCTCTGATCGATAGCCTCCGTTAACGCGTGTCCAGCAAAGCCCGGCGCGTTGATTAGGCGCGCCAGCGGTTCAATCGCGCTTCGGGGGCGAGTGAAATGCTGCAACGCCATAGACACGGCGATGACATGCGAAAGTTCGCTGTCGGGCGTCAGTTGCCGTATCTTGGACACAATAGCCTCCAGTCCGTCAGGCGCACCGCTGACCCCCAACGCGATAATCAGGCGATCCAGTTCGCTGAACGTGTTGTCCGACTCGCGGTGCGAGGTCAGCCCGAACCCTTTGTCCCACGTCTTGGTCCTCTCAATCGCGGACTCCAACGTCGTTGCACCGGTCTTGTCACCGAGAATGCCGAGTATCTTTGCGTAGGTCAGCCGCTTGTCGCCTTCAGGGGACGCCTTGAGCGCCTGCCGCAGCAGTGGGAGCGCCTGCTCAGGCTGGGCCATCACAACAGAAAGACTGAAAATAGAGGGGTCCTCCACTGTTCGGCTCTGTTTGATTTCGCGCCCCAGCTCTCCAACCTTTGTCACGGCCTTTTCGATGGCGGAGTCACTCAGCGGGTACGAGTCTTTATCCGTGAGCACGCGCTCGGCCAGCACGTCTTTCTCGACCAGTTTCTTCTGCAGCTCCTTGACATTGATTTCCCGAGTGTGCCCGCCGTTCCCCGCCGCCATCGCAGCGGCCAGACCCGCCGCATACCCTTGGTTCTGCACGTCCGCCTGCATGCGGATCAGCGTCATGGCGTCGCGCTCCGCGCCCGCGCCCAACCCCGTCACCAGAATTCCGTCCAAGCCTTTGGGAAGCAGGCTGCGATAGGGCAGATCCACTTCGAACGCAGGCCCCTTCATGTCTTTGACCAGCAGCATGGGCGACGTCGGGAAAGCGGCCGCATCGAAGTTGCTCTTGTGCTGGCTGATCGTATCCGGGAAGGACCGATGGTTCAAGATGTCCGGTGTGGTGAGCATGAACTCCGCCGCGATCCGACGCCGCTCCCTCGAGTCCAGCAACTGCCCGAAGTCGTAGGGACTCGCCTTGACCTCTTGATTTCGGCACCACATCAACAGATGACAGATATCCACCGCGCTCGTGTCATCCACCAGAGCGAAGCAGGTGTTGTTGACGTTGTCGCCGAGATTGCGGTGCGGATAACCGGCCAATTGAACAGACAGCATGCCGTTCGGGGCGACACCGAACTGGGTCTCGGCGCCCGCGCAATCGGCGATGTCGGAATTCCCCGTAGCGTCGATGACTGTCTTGGCCCGCACGACCCCGCGTCCGAACGGAGTGACGACAACAACACCGGTGACCTTGCCCTTGACGAGAAGCGCGCCGCAGCCGAACGAGTTGAGCCAGACGTCGGCCTTTGCTTTCAACAGTTCGCGGCGCAGCCATTCCGCCTTCTGACTCACATTCCAGTGGTCCTTGCAGCGGTTCGCATCGTCGATTTCCTTCGTGAAACCGCCCCTCACACCATACCAATAGGAGCCGATCAGGCCCGCCGTGCCGACGCCACCCAGCCCGCTGAGATATTCGACAACCAGCGTCCGCGCTCCGCTCCTTGCCGCTGCAATTCCCGCTGGCGCACCGGCCGTTCCGCCACCAACCACGACCACATCATAGTCGCCCAGCACGGGCAAAGCCCGCGTCCCGGCTTTGACGACCCGTGTGCTTCCCGCCAGGACCGTCACGTTGTGCGGCTCGCCAACCGTCACAGGCTCGCCAACCGTAGCGGCACCGTCCGCAAGCCTGGCCTCCGTCGCAGACAACACAGCCTTGGCCTCTCTCGCCGCGGCGCTGCCCACCAACTCGCCAACCTCAAGAAATGAGAGCGGACGCAGCATCGCAGATATCGCCTTCGCGCTCACATCAGCAGACTCGCTCAGGACGTAGAGGCGGGAAAGCCCCTGCGGACGGAACACGCCGACCTCGCACTGCGCGGCGCCGGGCCAGCCGCCCTCCACGCGCCGTTCGCCAATCAGCGTGTCTGCCGGACAACAAACTGCCAGCTCCGAGCAATCCTTCATTCCCGCACCGCACACCTGGTTGCGAAGCGCTTGTTCTGCTCGCGCAAACGCTGCGTAGCTGTTGTCGCCTAAAGAAACCGCGGCGACATAGTCGTAAACCGGATAAGCGACCATGCTCTTGCTGCCGACCGGATTTCGATAGGTAATGTCCAACCTACGACATGTGAGCCCAGGCCCTGCCTGCAACTCTCCGCCCACCACCGCAAAACGAAACGCTTTCCCGCCCGCAGTGAACGCCTTGAACTGGGCGCCCGCCTGACGCGCCAACAGCGCGTGCCGCGTACCATCAACGACCACCTTGGCCTTGACTGCCTGGCTGCCGCTTCGGTTGACCACGGCTACACCGCTCGCGTGGCCCTGATTGTCGACCAACACATCCGACGCGTAACAACCAGTCAAGCAGCGGATGCCATGCTTGAGCATCGCCCGGTCCAGTGCGCGCTTGACCGTGAACGGTGTCGTCACCCGGCCATCTGGAAACAGGCTTCGGGCCAGCTCGGACTCTGGCGCTTCTCCCTCTTCCAACCACAGATGTTGCTGACCGCAGAGATCGTCGCCCAGATAAGGCCTCGGCGCGAGCAGCGCCACCTGTGCGCCTTGCTCCGCAGCGGCGCAGGCCGCAGCCACAGCAGCGCACGATCCGCCTGCCACCACAACATCGACCTCATACAGCAAAGGAATGTCGCGAAGTTTCGCTGCAACCCGCTCCTCCGCCTGCAATACGCCAGATGACGCAAGCAGCAGGACGGCAAAGATGTTATGCGCACTGCTCATGCTCGCGCGTCTCCTCGCTTGGCTTAATCGAAAGCACTCCCCTTCTCACCCGCTGGTTCGTTTAGCCAGGGGCCATCCCGGGGGGCCCGAGCCACCGATGACCCATGATCTCCGAGAACGGCTCGTGGAACCGAACCTTGACCACAGCGAAGGCCCCTATGTGCCGGACTGCTCTCTGCTGGCCTTGATCACAGCTTTAGACGCGGCGTAGAGATCCGCGCGCTCTTTGGTGATCATCAGGTCGATATCGACATCGGTGTACCCCATATGAACAACAAGCTGACGCAGCACTTGCCGCTCACTGTCGCTCACGTTGCCATCGGCGAGGCACATCTGAACCAGAGCTCTAAAGAACGCGTTTCGCTTCTCCCAGTCATCAACCTGTGGCAGCCGCAGCTCGCGGTCCTCTCGCACTTGCTGGATGAGCTCATTCAGGCGCACAGGCGGCATGTTGTGCTTTGCGGCCATTTTTGTGAGCTGCTTTTCCTCACGCGGATCCATGACTCCGTCGGCGAGCATCACGGCGACCACACACTGAAGAAGCGCCTCCCGCTCTTGCTGGGAGAGCTGCGCACCCGCGATGGGCGCGCTCTCGGCTGGCTCGGCGGCCGCCCATGCAAAACCACTAAAGGGAGAGACCGACTCCAGCACCCAGGAGATGCTGCCGTCGTTCTGCCGCATGCCACAGTAGCGGCAGGTTCCGTCCTGTTTCGCGACCTGTGGCGCCCCGCAGCCAGGGCAATGCAGCGAGGCCAGCGCCGCAGCCTGGACACTCTGAACGCCGCGCTTTCTCACCAGCACATATTCTTGCACCTGAAGCGTTGACAGCTCCCATTCCGGCTTTAAGAAACCCGGCACCTGTTTCAGCGCGCGGTGTCCCGACCACTGAACCTGAACCCTCACACGGTCCATGTCGTCACCTTCGCCGCCAGTCTTCACCTCAGCCAAGTCAACACTCCCCACCGCGGCATCGGCATAAAAAAGGTGGCGCCCCTTATCATCCAGCCGCCACGATTCCCTCTCCTGTGCGATAAACGCCGGAAGCGCAACTGCATTCAAATACTCGTCGGACCCGAAGAACTCTGCGGCCCGGTGATGCCAGAAGAGCGCCGAAACGCGGTCTTCGGTCGCCTGGGGATTGAAGCCCGGGTCAAGCTGCTGCAGCTCGGCAACGCCCCGGATCTGCTCAACAACGGGCACCGACCAAGCCTCCTGCTGGGTGATTTCACTCAAGACCCAGTCGTACTCGCCAGAGTTGATCAGCGCCTGACACGATTCGCAGGTGATCGACGTGGAGAGCTGTAGCCTGTTCCCGCAGTTGGGGCAATAGCCCTCCAGCAAACCTGGGCGAACGAGAGTTTGTGCCCCCGGGCGGCGCAGGAAGGTCCATATCTCTGTGAATTCCTCTGGCGCGCCTCCTCCCTGCAGGCAGCGTCCTCCATCCAGCGCTACAAGGGTGTCAACCGCTTCGGCCGTAATCGCAACATGCAGCGTGTCAAAGAAGCGGTCCGAAGCCGACCCGACGAGACGCGAACCCAGAACCCGCACATCCCGCATCTCGTTGCGAATGCCGCTCCCTTTCTGCATCTCAATTTGCAGCGCGAAACGGTCAAAGACCCCGTCCGAAATAAAGTGGCGCACAGGTGACATGTCCTGCCTGCTCCAGGCGTCTTGCACGCCCGGAAGCAGACCTTGGCAGCGGCTCAGAAACGCATCGATCGTGAAAGCGGGATCGCGCTGCCGGATGCTTTCCAGACCTTTTTCGCGGCGTGTTATGCTGTCCATCTCTAAGCCGCGCCGGATCGTCTGAGACATGTGCGCGGAGTATCCGCCCTTGGAGGAGTTGTAAATGATATAACCGGCGACGATCAACAGCGGAATGCCGATCAGCGGATGCGCAAACACAAGCTGGAACAGCAGGTAAATGAAGATGCCGCTCCCGTCGCCGCCACCGCCTCCTCCTCCGCTTGAAAAACCGCCGCCGCCTGAATGACCGCCGCCGCTTGAAAAACCGCCGCCGCCGCCCGCACGGGCAAAGGCCAGATCACAGGCAAGGATCACAGCCCCGGTTAAAATCATCCCGAAGAGCGCGCGGCGGTTGCTGACCTTCATGCCCCTGCTCCCTGCCGAGCGCCGCACGCGCCGCAGAATTTCGTTCCCAGAGCCAAATCAGCCCCGCACTTCACACACTTCACCTGCTGAGGCGAGCCGCACGAACTGCAGAATTTTGCGCCGTCGGCCAGCGCCGCATGGCATTTGATGCACGTGCCGCCGCCCGTAATCGTTGCGCCACAGGCACCGCAGAATTTCGCCCCTTCCGCAACCAAGGCGGAGCACTTTGGACAGGGCTTCCCGCCAGTGGCAGGGGAAACCGGCGCGGTCTGTTTCAAGACCTCGCCCATGCCCGAAGCGAGCTGGCCGCCAACCATCATGCCCATCATATTGCCAGCCATGCCAGGATTGCCTGCCGCGTCACGCAAGGCCTGCGCCGCCTGATATTGGGCGAACTGGTTCATGTTTCCGACCGCTCCCATCGAGGCGCGCTGATCCATTGCTTTCTCGACCTCTTCCGGCACCGTGACGTTTTCCAGCACGAATCCGAGAAGCTCCAGACCGAGACCCGCGAAGAAACTGCTGAGCTTCTCCTTCATGGATCCGCCGATCTCATCGTACTGCGCCTGTAGATCCAGCATGGGAATCTTGAGTTCGCCTAACGCGTCGGTGAATGACGAGACGGCCTTCGCGCGCAACTGTCCCTCGATGTCATCCACGCGGTATGCCTGCCTAGCGCCGACCAGCCGACTGATCATCTCACGGTCCGCACTGAGCTTGTAGGAGAAGTTGCCACGTGCGCGCAGGCGCACCATCCCGAAATCGGCGTCGCGCAGAATCACCGGTGTGGCCGTCCCCCATTTGCGGTCAAGCTGCTCGGTTGCATTCAGAAAATAGACCTCAGCCTTAAACGGAGAGTGAAAGCCATACTTCCACCCTTTTAAGGTTGCCAAGATGGGCAGATTCTGCGTTTCCAACGTGTGCCGCCCCGCTTCAAAAACATCGGCGACTTGGCCCTCATTCACGAAGACCGCACGCTGACCGGGGCGGACCGTGAGCTGCGCGCCCATCTTAATCTCATGTTCGTCGCGCTCGAAACGGTGAACCAGAACGCCCGGCTCCTGGTCCCGCCACTCGACGATATCAATAAATTCAGCACGGATTTTCTCGAAAAGTCCCATGATAAACCTCCCCTTTGCTATGAGCGTTGCACACGCCCTCACTTTTTATAAGAATAACACTTCACACCTTGGGCGTCATCAGATTAACGATTCAACTGCGCAAACCGCTCTAGTTCACCTTGACCTCAACGGCGCCTTGCCGGTGCGAAAGGCAAAGGCACAACGTCTTCGTCGCATCGTCCCACCGGGCTTCCTTCGCCGCCGAGGCCGGCTCGATTTGCCAGCCGGGTCTGTGTGGACAGGAGATGTTCACGCCGATGTCCTGGTCAGGATTTTCGCTGTTGGTCTGAAACCAAAAGCTCTTGCCATCCTTGGCCATCTTGCCGATCAGATACTGGTGTACGCCGACAGAGCCGCTGAGCACGTGCACGAGACCCGGTCCGAGCGGCATGAAGAACTGCTGGGAGACCTCTTTGTTTTCATTCGAGTCGGTGACGATCACCGTTCTGTCGCACACCCACATGAAGGCATCCCCGCGAAAACGCGGAGGATAGCTCCGATTGAACAGCGCCTTGGCTTTTTCCGGATCCGCCAGTTGTCCCTGCGGTATGACTCGGGTTTTCGTGTTCAGGCAAGCGGCGCCCGGCGGCAGCAGGCACACGATCCCGTAACGGCTGTCGTTCGGAATGAACTCTTGGTCGCCTTTGGCCTTGAGCGCATACAGTTCATTGAGATAGGCAAAACCGCCCGTATACTGCTTTTCGTGTTTACCCTTGGCCAGTTCCAAATCGCTCTCGACGGCCACGTTGATGTTCTTCAGGAACGCCTCGCGAGACGGGATGAGGTTGTGCTCGATGACGGCCCTGACAAAGGGCAGGAAGAAACGCGTATAGTTGCTGGCGGCCTTGCCCTCAGGCGTCCACTGGTGCGCCGATTCAAGCTGGAACACGGTCGAGCCTGAGACAAGTCCCATCAGCCACATCTGGATGTCATAGACCCAGGGACACTGCCGCGTGCCCAGCTTGCGGCGGGTCTCCCAAATCTTTTCCTGCGGAATGATCTCGCCCAGCTTGCCGAACCCACAGCAAGGCCAGATCCATTCATCCGCCCAGATGCCACAGTTCTCCACATAGCCTGACGCCATCAGCCCTTGAACCGCACCGTAAGAATGCAACGCCATATCGCCGTTCGTAGTTTTGAACATCGGCACGATGTTGCGGTGATAGCGCTTGAGTATCTCCTTTTCCCGCTCCGCGAACCCCGGCCAGCGGTAACTGCCGCCGTCGCCGTCCGCAAAGAAATAGAACCGCCCGTACTTGGCGCACAAGGTCCAAGCGCGGTGCACGAAATCGCACTCCGCCAGGTTGCCCTCCGGCCCTTTCTCCCAATACATGCCGCTGAAGTGTTCCCCCTCGGCTGTGCCGATGCAGTGGCTGAAGTTCTGGAACGCGTATTCGAGGGTGGCGAGCGACACCTGACAGCGGTTGTTCCAGATCACGAAGTCGATGCCGAGCTCCTGATATTTCCTGGCCCGCTCAACCACCTTTTCAGATGCCATGGCGAGATCATCCACAATGATAACCCGCTCCAAGCCTGCAGGAATAATCCCCTTTACGCTGTCCGGATACTTAAGGGGGTCCCAGGTACGGCTGCGCATCAGAAACAGGGGGCTTTCAGAGCCAATCGCACGAATCACCTCTGGAAGGACCGGATGCCCTGCATTCACCTTCACAGAAAAAGCTTCGCTCCACGGGCCTTCTCGCCCCCCCTGCAACGCACGCACCCGCCAGAAGTACTGCCCCACCGGCAAAACATCTTTTGGAAAATAGAGGTTCCTGTGGAACCCCTTGTTCTGCGTGCGCTTCGATTTAAAAAGCGCCGTGAAGTCAGCATCCATCGCAATCTGGATTTCGAAGTTCGTGCAGTCCGGCACGGCCCGCCACTGAAAGTAACTGGCCACATCGGTCAGCTGCATGCCGTCAACGGGACTGAACAGCCGTGGCGCCTCAAGCGCCGGTTCGGCACAACACGGCAGCGCGCAAACGAGCACGGCAATCAGTAACAGCGACTGGCACGGCCAACGATTCATTTGGAGACACATCCCTTCCGAAAAACGGGTTCCGATCCTCCGACGGTGTGCCCTCCACCGGGAGAACGCTATCGGCTGTGCAGACACAGCCAGCGCCGCCCGAAAGGAGAAAGCGGGGTCTCATTCAGGGCAACGTTCTGACGTTCGCGACGCGCATAAAACAAAAGGCCACCCCGTTTGCGTAACCGGGATGGCCGAGTCCGTTTCCTGCACCCCTTCTCTAGAGGTTGCCCGTGTCGACCTTGATGTCGCCCTTAGTCTCATTTGCAGGCAGAGCGCTCTCGTCCGTCACGGCCTTGGCAGTCTGATAGGTGGGCAAGTAGCGGTAGTAGACCATGAGCTGCAGGGCGGCGAGGCAGGTGTCCATGGTCGGGCGGTCGGTGTGCGTGTCGCCGTTCTCCCACCAGCCGATATCTTGGGGCTTCCCTTCGTTATCGACATAGCCGGACTGCGCCTTGGGGATGACTTTCTGGTTCTTGACATAGCACGGCCACATCACCTTGTTCCAGTTATCCCACCGCTTGCCGCCCGCGTGGAATTTTGCCTGGGTGGCGTAATAGTAGTAGTATTGGAGCGAAGCGCCAATCGGAGCCTTCTCATCAAAGGAAGGCGTCCAGCTCTCCATCAGATCCAGCGACTTCCTGACCTCGCTCTCACCGGACGCGCCCATCAGCTGCATGCAAAGCGTGCCAACGCTCGTGAGACCACCTTGCCCGGGACCGGTATAGCCGAAGCCGCCGTTGGGATTGGCGTTCTTCTGGAAACCGCGCACGGCAAGCTTGATTGCCTTTTCGATCGCCGCATGGTCACTGTAGACCTCAGCCATCTTGGCGGCCTTGAGCGCCTGAGCGCACCACCCCATGTAGGACGTGTCGTCGCGGTACTTGCCATCCAAGTCCGACTTCTCTTTGCCGGGCTTCTGCACGTCGGGGTCCATGTTATACGTCCAGCCGCCCGTCGGGTGCTGGCCTTTAAGGATAAGGGTCACCGCCTTTTCCGCAGCCACCTTCACATTCGGGTTCAGCGTCATACCATAAGCTTCGCAGAGCGCGTACGTGGCGATCGGATGGTCGTAGTTGCCAGGAATTCGGCCCGTGTCTTTATTCTGCTGGCCGATCAAAAACTCGATCGCTTTCTGAACTGTCGGACCGAACTCCTTGGAGTCGTTGGGCGTCTCGCCGTGGGCGAGGTAAGTCAGGATGACCAGACCGGTCATAGCGACCTTGTTCTTCTGCCACGAGCCGTCAGCGCCCTGATTCTTCTTCAGATAGCGCAGGGCGCGCAAAACGGCCGCTTCGGTGAGCTGGCCGCCGCCTCCGGCGCCGCCGAAACCGCCCTTGCCTAAGGTGCTGCCGCGCGCCCCTGGCGTACGGCTGGCGTAGACGCCCTTCATCTTGATCGGGCTCTTGACCATCGCCACGCTGTCGAAGGCGGCTGGCTGCGGGCTGAAGGGCGTACTCGGACCTGTGGCCGGGCCGGTCGGGCCGGTCGGGCCAGGCACAGCAGACATATCGCCGATATCGGGACTGATGTTGGCGTTGTCCGGCGGCGGAGGCTCGACAGGCTCGGGATCCTTTTCCTTCGGATCATCTTTGAGGACATCGTTGCTTTTGGTGGCCTCGATGGTCACAGGGATGGCGTCTTTGTCGGACACGACGTGTTCAGGCGTAGCCATCAGAATGGCGATCAGCACGAGGGGCAGGCCCAAGCCGCAGACCGGCGACCAGAGGCGTTGCAGCTGCTGCGCGGCGTACCTGTACTCGCCGGAGCTCTTAGGCTCACGCAGACCTTTGCGCACGCTCGCGACCCACTCGAGAAACGACAACTCGCCGAGCATCTCCTTAATCGTCGGCTGATGGGCGTGTGCCTCGTGCGGCGGAGCCTCCGTCGAAGATGCAGGCGCTTCCTGTTTTGCTTCTTTCATAAAGGTTTTCCTCGTCCGACGCCGCCCGCGCGCATCCGACCTACAGGCTGAAAATTGAGATCTTACCCAGTTCGTGCTTGGCGCACAAGTCCAGCACGTTCACCAGGCCGGCCTGCGTGGAATCGCCGGTGCACTTGATGATGATCATGCTGTCTTTCGAATTGCTTGAGATTCGCTCAAGTTTGCGATCCAACTCGGGCAGCTCCATGGGCTTCTTCGACATCGCGTAGCCATCTTTGAAGACGAAGATCTCCAGAAGCGGGATTTCTTCCTCTTGCTTTGTGATCATCTTCTCGGGTTGCGGCCGGAAAACGTCAAGGTTAGAAAAGACATCAACCGGATGGGTGGTGATGACGAAAAAGTTGAGGAGCTGGAACGCCACGTCGATCATTGCGGTGAGGTTCAGCTCTCCTGCATGCCACTCCTGCCGTCTCTTCTTGCGAGCCACGTCGACACCTCCGTGAGCCTACTGGCCCTTTTCCTTCAAGGCCGCTATTCTAACTTGCGTGACCCCGGCTTTTGTACACTCGTCCATCGCCTTTCGGACCATGGTGTGCGTCGCTCGTCCATCGGCGCGGATGATGACCGGCACCGGCATGGGGGCACATTCATTGACGGCCTTGCGGATGACAGCGTACAACTCGCTATCGGTTAGGGGACTTCTTCCCACGGTCACAAGACCGCGGGAGTTAATCTCTATTTCGATCTGGAGCGGGTTCTTTTCTTTTTCAACCTTGCCGTGAGGAGCCGTCGCCAAGTTGATCATGGCGTCGTGAGAGTTGTCCTGCATGCTGGCTGTGCAGACAAAGAAGATGATGATCTGAAAGATGACGTCGATCATCGAGATCAGACCGCCGCTCTGCATTTCTTCCGATTGTTTGCGCATCGTCTCGCTCCCGTGGCCGGCCGAACCGGCCACACATCAATTCTCGACCACTTCCACGTTGCGAAGGCTCTTAATGATGTCGAGCGTCAGCGCTTCCATGCCCAGGATGATCTTGGTGGCCTTGTTCTTGAAATAGAAGAAGTAGATCGTGGCAGGAACGGCGGTGGACAGACCCACTGCCGTAGCCCACAGACCGTGCGAGATGTTCAGGGCCAACATAGCCTGCTGCGCGGCGCCGGCCTGGGTCGTACCGAGCGTGCCGAACGCGAAAATCATGCCTTGCACCGTACCGATCAGCCCGAGCATGGGGGTGGTGTTCGAAATGACGCTCAGGTAGGTCACGCGCGAGAGCAGCTTCTCGCTTTCGATGTCAGCCGCGACGCCGACCGAGTCCTGAACGACTTCGAAGCCTTCCTCGACGTTGGCAAAACCGGAAAGCAGAATCTTCGACAACGGCCCAGGGTTGTGCTTACAGTAGTCCATGGCCTTGACCAAGTCGCCCTGCTCAATGGCCGTGCGCACGTTCTCGACTACCGAGGACGGCGAAATCTGTTTTTCTCGGATGGAGAGGTAAGAGTCGACAATCAGGGCGACTGCGATGACCAAGCAGGTAACGAGCATCAACCAGATCAATACGCCAAACCAACCCGACCGCAAAATAACAACCAAAAGTCCGCCCGAATGACCAGCAGGCTTAGCCTGATGATCGGCAACGATGGTGCCCGCGTCGGCGGCGGCGGGGGCAGTGGCCGTAATAGCGGCCGCAGCGGGCTTACCGGCCTCCTGTGCGCGCAACGTCTGCCATGGCACGATCATCGCGATGGCCGCAAAAGCCAGACCCAGAAGCAATGCTCTCCGCATGTGAATTCTCCGAAATTCTCGTCGGCCGCCAGGGATGACACACTCCCGGGATAAACGACCGTTACGAATGTGAAAAAAGATAACATAATCGCTGTTGATGCGTCCACCGGAAAAATCGGTAAAAAGGAAAATTACACTTGCGGCGTCCCTCACGCTGTCTGTTATATTACAGGCATTTCTGAAGTCGGATGTCCCTATGAAATTACGATGCCCTTACTGCCGAACCGTCTTCACTAAGCTGGCCTCCCCGGTTTGCCCCGGATGCGGGCGAACGCTGCGCATGGCGTGGGAAACTGACCTGAAAAATCCGGAGGCCCGTGCCGCCCTTCGCATCAGCCGCAACAAGCGGCCGGAGCCCCCTCGGCAACGGGCCAAGATGCCTCCGAAACCGCATGCCCTCATGATCCCCTTGCTGCTGTTCAGCTACCGCTCGCGCATTTTTATGGGCGCGCTGATTCTTTCGAGCGTGATCGTTGGACGGCTTCTGGTCTCCCATACGAACGACGTTCCGCTCCTGCCGAGTGAGCAGAGGGCAAATGAGGTGCGCTGCCGCAAGGAGCTGCTGGCCTTGCGAACCGGGCTGGAGTGGTTCCGCGCTCACTGCAAACGTTACCCGACGGACGCGGAGGGACTGCGGGCGCTGGTGCGTGACCCCGGCGTGCCGGGCTGGAACGGCTTCTACGTGGATCAGTTGGCGTCCGACCCGTGGGGGCACCCCTATCTCTATCGCTGCACCAACGGCATCATCACGCTGCGGGGGGCTGGGGCGGACGGGCTCGAAGGCACGGCAGACGACATCGCCAGCCCGGACCCGGACTGGCGAGCTTTGCTGGAACGGGTCGACGTACGCGACCTTCCACGCTGGGGTTCGAACGCGGCGCCTGCCGCAGCTACTTCCCGCCCTTGACCTGGTTCGCCCAATCGCTGCCGGCGAACTCGGCCAGCAGTTGCTTGCGCATCATCTCGGCGCGCGTCGCTTGGTTCAACTGGTCGAACGCCTTGCCCGCCTTGAAGAGCGCCTCGGGTTGGGCCGCGCGAACGGCACGGAAGAGCGTGACTACGCGCAGATAGCCGTCCTTGAGCGCGCCCTTGAAGTCACCCTTGGCGAACAGGGTGTCGCCGCGCATGATCAGAGCGTAGGCTGTGGCTTCGGGAGCGCCGGTTTTGACCGCCTGCTCCAGCAGGTCATCCAGCTTGGACGTCTTGCCCGACTTGAGCAACGCCTGCCAGTAAAGTGGCGCCATCTCGCCGGCGTAGGCCGCTTCGGGTTTGGCGGAGATGACCTTGTCGCAGGCGCGCAGGGCGCCGGCAGTGTCGCCGCTGTTCAGACAGGCTTCAGCCAGCGAGCGGGTGGCGGGCTCGTCCCACTGCATCATGGCGTAGTCCTGGGCGATGCGCTCGAGCACGGGGATCGCCTGCTGCGGGTGCCCCTCCTGAACGGCCTTGACCGCCTCTTTGTAGCCGGCGGGCTCGGGGATGGACATCTCTTTGATCTGCGCGGGCGGGAACTCGAGGTCGATCTTGCCCGTGGAGATGACGTAGACGTGCGCCGAAGCCCTCCATTTGATGACGCCGGTAAAGGACTTTCCGTCCTGGGTGACGAGCGACCCCGTCACGTCAAGCGCCTGGGCGGCGCCGGCCGCCAAGAGGAGGGCCGTCGTCAAACAGGCCCGGCGAAGGGAAATAAACAGTTCATTGGTTGTCATCGTCGTTGCTCCTTCAAAAATCGCGGTTCGCCCGTCGGACGGGCGTCACATCACTTGCCAGATCCAGGTGCCGGGGCCGGCTTCTTTGCGCCGTCCCCCACCGAGAGCTCGATGCCTGCCTGGTTCTTCAGATTGCGGATCTCAGCGGCATACTTGCCATTTGGAAAGGCTTCGAGGTAGGCTTTGCAGTCGTCATCGACGTCCTGCCAGGACTTGATCTCAACCATCAGCGGCAGGCATTCGTGATAGGCTTCTTCGAGCACCGGCCCGATAATCGAGTTGGCGGGATCGGCTGACATCAGGAACGCCTGATAGCCCGCGATGGCCTGACCTTTGGCCTTGCGGATTGTTTCGGGCTTCCCGAACTTCTCCTCAGCACGCGCCTTGCGCGTCAGCAGCCGGCCCACCTCGACGTCCGTGGTCGCCCGTTCCAACAAGTTGGTGCGGTAGGTCTTAACCGTTTTCATGGCCACCACGGCAGAGTTGAAATAATCCAGGCGCTTGTCAGCGTCTGACTCGCGCATGCCCTGCTCGCTGGCAGCGCGGCTCAGGAGCAGATCGACATCCACCAGTCGGCTCGACCCCTTGAGCGCGGTAGCCAGACTGGTGAGCGCCGGGATCGCAGCTCCGAACTGCTCCTGGGCGATCTGGACTTCCGCCTTGCCGAGTTGGGCGGAGGTGCGCAAGGACTGATCCTTAGTCGATGCGGCCACGCGGTCAAACGCCTGTCCGGCCAAATCGTATTCCTTGGCTTTAAAGAGTTCCTGCCCAGCCAAGAGGATCTGCGAATCGCTGTAAGACCCCTGCTCCACGAACATCTTCTTGAACGTGTCGACGGCCTCCGAGCGGTACCCCATGTCGAGGAAGCGGCGGCCCATCTCGAACAGGACGTTCTTGGCTTCAGCCGATTCAGGGTAATCCTTGCGCAGGCGCTCAAAGAGCGCGTTCGCACCAGCGGAATCTTTGGCGAGGCTGCGGATCGACCCGGCCTGCATCAGAGCGCTAGGCACGTATTTGGACTTCGGGAATCGCGTCGCCAAGTCGACATAGCCTTCGACGGCCAACCGCTGCAACTCAGGCACTTTGTCGGCCGGCTTGGTGATCATCTGCAAGCAGTAGGCCTTGTTGAACAGCGCAGCTTCAAGTACGGCGGCATTGCGCTCGCGGTCTGCGGCGGTACGACTGTAGGGACCTTCCGGGTCGCTGAGCACCTTGGCGAGCTGGCCGAAGCTGGCGGCAGCCTTGAGCAAGTCGCGCATGTGGTCAGTGGGGTCGCCCGCAGCGTCGGCACGCAATCCAGCGACGGCCATGTTCTTCTGTCCCAGGGCTAGGCGGAACTTGGCCGACACCAGCGCAGGTCCCGGCCGGCCCCTCAGCTCGGTCTGCTGGACGAATTCGGTCAGAACGCTGATGGCATTGGTATGGTTACCGCTCTCCTCATAGATCTGAGCCGTGCGGTTCAGAGCGTCGAAGTAAAGTGGCGAATTTGTATAGGTGGCCACGATCTGCCGGTAGTAGCCGAGCGCTGAGCCGAAGTCCTGTTGCTTGAAGGCCTGCTCGCCAAAACTCATCAGCGTCGACGGCACCAAGCTGTGGTCGCGGTAGTTGCGCACGTAGGCGTCGTAGACTTGCTTGCGCTTTTGGTCCATTTTACGCGCGCCATAGTACTCGGCCACGCGCATCAGCTCGTTTCCGGCGGTTTCCTGCAGATCCCGGTTGTTGCAGAACCGTTCAGCCAAATGACCGGTCACGACGTCGGCGCCAAACTCGTCCGCCAGTTCGATATAGCTGCGCGCCAGGTCGCCCAGCGCTAAGATTGTCTCCGGTGCGGACGGGAAACGGTTGATCACGTTGAGCAGCGCCTCAACAGCTTTATCGTACTGGCCTTGGTTGAAGAGTACGCGTGCCTCGGAAAACTGCTTCTCGCGCATCTTGGACCACTGGTCGGCCGTAATAGGCACTTGGATCGTCGCGCCGAACGCGCTCTTGACCAACGCCTTAACCTCTTCCGCATGGGTGCCGGCATCGGCGGCCCATTGACATTCGGGGTACTGCACGAAGACATTGATGAAATGGTTGAAAGCCCCGTTGCCAACGCGCTTGCCGTCCGCGCCCTTGGCGCCGAAGAGGAGCGTCTTGACCTTCTCCTGGTCGTAGCCCGGCGTCTTCATGGTGGTGCGCGCCTCGTCAAAAAGCATCACGCCGAGCAGATACCGACATTCGGCCATCGGGCTCAGACGCACCAGACCGGTCTCGTTGCGCTCCTTTTCATCCTTCACCAACGCATCGTGGATCTGTTTGAGCTGGGGCAGATAGTTCTCCACCATCTTCTGCGCCTCTTCGACCTTGCCGCCAAGCAGCTTGACATGGGCCTTAAGCACGATGGCTTTCCCGAACCAGATGTCCTGCTGCCAAAGGAGCGCGTCGACGACCTTGTCAGCTTCGTTCAGCAGCGCCGTCTTCTCGGCCGGAGTCTTGGTTTCGTCGGCGATGCGCACCATCAGCTCGGCCATCTCGGCGCGAGCCTGCCGCTCGACAGGCACCTCGAGCTTCTGCTTGAGCATGCGGCGGTAGGCGTCGAGCGCCACACGGTCCTGCTTGAGCCGCAGCATCATCTGCGCATACTTGTAAGCGGATTTCCAATAAAATGTCGCGAGCTCGGGCGGCGGCTTCTCATAGAGCTTGAAAAAGGCGTCGTAGATCGCCTTAGCTTCGGCATACTTGTCGAAGGCGAAGTATCCGTCACCCAAAGCGAGCCTCATACCCCACGTTTCAACGCTGTTGGCATCGGGTCGCGCATCGACGATCGCTTTGACCTCTGCGAACTTCCCCTGCGATAGCATGCCCTCGACCTCTGCCACGCGCACCTGCACGGCGGCCTCGGGATAGTTACGCTTGAGATCCTGAATGACCAAGTCGGCGAAGTCGGGCATGAACAACGAAGTCTGGAGCTGGCGGATATACTCCAACTCCTGCTTGATGATCGCCTGTTTGGGGTCGTTTTCGGGCTGCGCCGCGTCCTGCGCGCGCGCCAACGGCGCGGCTAGAATCAAAAGGACGCCTACCGCGAGCCGGACGCAGAAGATGTTCGATGAGAAGGCATTCATAACAGTGCAAGTTATACAAAACGCATCTAGAGGCGTCAAGGGGATTCGGCGGATGACTCTCCCCCCTTTTTCAACCTGAGGCGAAGAGCGGCAACCCCGGCCGGTACTGCACAAACTTGGCGGCGTATTCGTTGGGCTCCTGCACCGTGAAGTTAGCGTTCTTCAGTTGTCCTGTCGGACACGGCTGCGGCACCTTAAAGCCCTGCGCGGCTACATGCGAGATCTTCATGCCCCGCGCACCGTCTTGCGCAGGAAGAGAGAGGGCGGTGGCAAAGATACCGGACAGCACCAAAAGATGCTTCATGCGTGGCTCCATGGCTGTTCCCTTGATTATGCTTCGGGACTCTAATGTCGCCCGTCGAAGAAATCGATCAGCGGATAGACCTCGCGGTTCACGGCGCGGGCACGGTCGAGCAGGGGCTGGTAGGGTTTACCCCGCGCGTCAAACATGCCCTTATTGGCACCGCCCATGTTGTCCAGAGCTTTCGACTCCGGCGGGTCGTCGAGGTATTTGAAGAAGTGCCATCCGACTATATTCTTCGTCTCCAGCGAACCAAGCGCGAAGTGCTGGTAGTACTTCGCGCGGTCCTCCTGTGTGCGCACGATCCATCCCGCGCCATGCGTGTTCGCCAAGCCCGGCACATCCATCGCCTTGGCGTACCACTCTGTGATCAGGATCGGCTTGTCCGCCCACGCCGCCCAGTCGCCGAACTCGTCCGCCTGCGGACCCCATTGTCCGTAATAGTTCACCGAGACGACATCGTGATAAGGCGCGATCATTTTCCAAAACCACGGATTGTCGAACTCGCCCGCAGAACAGTTGAGCCGCGAACCAAGGTAGAGGTGGTTAGGGTCGTACTTGCGCACGACCGGGGTGACAATGCGGTAGTACCGTTCAAAAGCGTACGCGATGAACTCGTAGCGGTCGCGTTTCGTCAGTTTGTGTGTGTCGGCTGAACCCTTCCGCGCGGTCAGCCACGCCTCTGCGGCGTCGCGTCCGGGCCTCAGATCGGGGTTCTTCTCATCGCCTGCCAGATAGCGGTCCAGCAGGTCGACGGGGCATTGCAACTCGTTCTCGGTCATGATGCCCAGCAGCGTGGGATCGCCGGCCGTGGCTGCCAATTCTTTTCCGTAAGTCTCGCAGAACGACGGGAAGTCAGGATGAAAGACCGGCATGCAACGGTTGGGGAAGCCTTGCGTTCCAGCCGCCGGCTCGATGAGGTTCTTCTCGCGGGCAAAGGCGAAGATGAAATTGTGGCGCAACACCCACACCAGCGGGTGGTCCACTTTCTGCAGGCGAGTGCTGGACCCGTTACCCAAACCGTTGAACCCGTTCACCCGCAGTTGCTCCGTGACAGCCCCAGCCCACTGCTCGGGCGGCCCGAAGTTCGCGCTCACGTCCTTCGGCTCGCGCACGGTGTTGATCGCGACATGGAAGAAGCGGCAGCCTTCCGGATCGATCAGCCACCAGCGGCCGTCGATCTTCTTCGTGTAGAAAAATCCGGTCGCCTTCTCGCGCGGGCGATCCAAACGACCGCCATATCGATTCACTTTGACCGGTTCACCCGAAGGTCTATATCCATCCAGTTTCTCCAGCAAACGTGTGGGCTGGACGCGCCACGGAACGCTGGAGTCGGGATTGTTGCCATGCGTCTCGACCGGCACCGTCCCGTCCCGCGAAGCGGTGGCAACCGACAATGACAGGTCATATGCCAAACGCGTCGACTCGTAGAGAGCGCGGATCTCGTCGGCTGTCAGCGTGCGACTGTAGATCCGCAACTCTCCGACACGCCCCTTGAGCGACGGCTTGCCGCCCAATCCTTTGCCGATCAGCAGAGGCTGGCCATTGAAGGCTAGGACCGCCTGTTTCGCCTGTTCGGCGTCCAGCGATCCGTTAAGGTACAGCCGCAGGGTCACGCCGTCCGAAGTGGCAGCCAGAAAGGTCCACACGCCCAGCGGCAGTTCGGCCTTGGTCTCCACGAGCGCCTTCGGCGTTCGGCCGTCACCGAACTGGCCGTACGTGACGCGCCCGCCGGAAGCGTACATGCCGAAGATCGGCGTGAGCCAGTCTGGGTTGGCGTTGGGAATGCCGAAGAGCACGGTGTTATTCCGGAGACGCGCGACCTTGACCCACAGGACTGTGGTGATATTCGTCTTCAGGTTGAAGGGCACTTTCGGCTCGATGAGCACGTGCCCGTCGAGTCCGTCCAGTTCGAGCGATGCGGTGCCCTTCTCTTTCCGGAGCTCTCCCCCAGCGATGACGCCATCGTTGCCAGTGCCCGAGAAATTCCTCACGCGTTTCCCATCGCACCCATCGAAACGCCAGTGCCCGATAAGGCCCGTGGCGAAGTCGGCAGCCGAAAGCGCTTGGCTCATTTGAAGCAAGGCGGCGAGGACGATAAACATCGCTCTGTCCATTCTCGTGTTCCTTTTCATTGACCTGCCGCCTTCGCGGAGCCTTGCTTTCTCAGCGGCACGCGGATGTTGAACGAGTGCTCGCGTTTGCCGTCCTCATCGCAGGCGAAGAGAAGCAGCGAAGGCTTGCCGTTCTCCAAAAAGACCTGCGGGCGCTCCAACGAGTTGAGCTTCTGCCTACGCCCGCCTTCCCATGTGATTTCCGTGGTTGCCACAAGCGCATGCTTCGCGAGTCTCCAGTCCAATCCGTCGGAGGACTCGAACAGCGCCGTGCCTTTGCCGCACTGGGTGAAATAGCCGGCGTTGTCTTTCACGATGGCCCAGTAGCGGTTGTCCTGCGTCCAGATGAACGGATCTTCCGCCGCGAAGGCCACGCCCTCTTTCTTGAAGACAGGGTTCGGCTGTTTCAGGAACGGCCCGGTGGGACTTTCGCTGAGCGCGACCGCGTGCAGGACCGGGCCGCCGAAAGGCAGTTTGTTTTTGTCGCCGACCGCCTTATAGACCATGAGATAGCCGCCGCCGGGCCGGTCGGTCACTGTCGGGTTCGCGCAGCAGAGCGCATCGAAGAAACCGGGCGTCGGCGCGATCAACGGCTTGTCGAAGCGCTGCCACGGACCGCCCGGCGAGTCGGCCACCGCCACGCCGATGCGCTGGTTGTTGCGGTGGGTCCAGTTGAGCGTTTTCATCGCCACGCCGTCGCCGGTGTTGCCCATGTAGTAGAGATAGAACTTGTTGCCGAAACGGCGAACCGTAGGATTGTGCGTGCAAAGGCCGTCCCAAAACTCTTTTCCGCGCGCGGGGAGCGCCACATCCTGGTGACTGAACGTGCCGAGCGGGCTGTCGGCGATGGCATGGGCGACTTCCGAGTGCGTGACCCAGGCGTAGTGGCCGAGCTTGCGCGGCCAGCGCGAGTAGAACAGGTGGCACTTGCCGTCGTCGCCACGCACCATTGTCCCGCACCAGATGTAGTAGTCTGGATCAATGAACTTCGCGGTCAGCGGCACGGGTTGCAGCATCGCCCCAATGTCCAGCTCGGCGTCGCCGCTGGAATCCGCCATGTTATCGCACAGAGCCGCCAGCGGGGAGAACAACAAGAGGGCGAGCACAGAAATCGCGAGTTGGTTCATCGATCTGCCTTTTGCTGGGTTCTTGTGAACGCGCTTTCACCCGGAAGAAGCCCGGCGTCACGTCAGTCAACCCTGACCTTGCTGACTGTGTAGCGGCCCGCCTGCTCGGGCGCATCCATGGCGAGGCGCAGCGGCGGCCGCTGACCGGATGGGTCCACGAGGGTGACCGTCAGCGTGTAGTCACCCGCCTTCAACGTGGCAGGAATCTGAATCGTCTCGGCAAGGTCGCGCTCGCCAGGCAACCAGTCACAGGGATCGGCCTTGGCCTCCGTGTCGAGCACCGGATGACCTGCCGCGTCAAGCACCGACAGGTGCAGCTTGAAAGGCCGATAAAGTTTGCCCACGCCGACGTTGGCCCACTTCATCTTCACGTCTAGGTTCAGGCCACGCTTCACCGCAGCAGAATGCGACAGCTCACGCAAGACAAAGCGGTATCCGGCAAGCCGCGCCAGCTTCTCCAGTTGCGGCAGGGCCTCCGGCGGGAAGCGGCCCACATTGTCGTTGATCAGCGTGACGTGATTGTTCAGCATGAAATTCACCGCGGCGTCGAACGACCAGCCGCGCGACTTCAGATACGCGTAATCGCCGAACCATTCGAAAACAACCGGCGCTTTCTTCCACGCCTCCCCCATGTCCGGAACCGGCGCATATTTCTTCGAGCCGACCCAGTTCTGCTCGTGCCAGGGCGAGCCGACACCATCGCGGCGGAGGCCGGCACCATGGTCGAGCGCGTAGGCCAGCGCCTCCGCGTCGTCGGACATGAAGACGAGCGGCGTCTTCTTAAAGGCGTTCAGATACATATCCACAATGCACTTGCGCACATCGAGCGGCACAGGGTGCTTCGTGTGCCACTCGCCCCAATTACCATAGGAACCGATGTCGAGGAACTCCACGCCCGGCTGGCCATCGTACCGCTGGCCCAGCGCCTTGATGAAAGCGGCATGCCTGGCAAGGTAGAGCGGATCCGCGTAATCGGGCTCGATGCGTTTGATGCGTTTGCCGCCGCTGGTGGGATCACCCCCGCCGACTTCATATTCGAAGCCCCTGCAGCCGGCATCGAACAGCCATTTGGGCGAAGAGTAATAACCCGCGCTGTGCGCACTGCAAGTCATCACGCGCATGGAGACGGCGGCCCCGCGCAACTTCCAGGCGGCGATGGCGTCATCGATGACCTTCCAGTCGTACCGACCCTCCTCCGGCTCGACGTCGGCCCAGTGAAAGCGAATATAGGCGACCGAGCACGGAAACCGCGGGGCGCTTTTCGGACTGCGCTGCTGGCTCATCCAGCCCTCGCCGGGATTGGCGAACAGCGTGTCCACCTCGCGAAACGCAATGCGCTGTAGGCTCTCGCTTCCGGCGGCAACCCCTGACAAAGACGCCAGCAGGAATGTGGCGAGGATAGTTGAGCCTGTTTGTTTCATGAAGCGTTCTCTTCTGTAGTGTGTATTGCAAACGGCCTTACGGTTGTGCCTGCGCAAGGCTCCTCACCTCGGGCCGTATGGCTGCGGCTTCGACCGCCTTGATCGCCTCTTCGACTGCGGAGAAAGGACCTCGCCTGCATTGCTCATTCAGGCAATCGATCCGTTCTCTCAACCCTGGCACGGATGCCTAAGTGTGCTCACTGAACCAGCGCAGACAGCGTACACGGTCCGCCCTTTAGCGTCAACCCGTCACCTCTGCGGTTTCACCGGAGCGTTTCTATTTGACCCTATTGGAGGCTCGCCCAGCGGTCGAGCCCGAACATATACGAATCCCTCTATGTGGCGAACCGCCCAGCAGGAACGGGCCGCCGGGCCGTCCGTTTGCATACGGCAAAAGGCCGAAGGAATCGGCCGTGCATCTGTCCTACAGCCTAGCCTATTTATCTAGGTTCTCAGGAAATACGCAGATGGTTCCGCTGGAGTCGTTGCCGCCGTCGCTGCGTATCTCCGCACGGAGGGTGTAGACCGCGCCGGGCTTGGCTGCGGCGGGCATCGTGAAGGTGTAGTCGAAGCTTTTGGGGTTCGCCCCAGCCGAGCCCTGCCGAGCGTCCTTTGCGATCTCGGTGCCATTCTCCAACAGAGTCACATTGCGGAACTGGAGCTGGTGCTTGCCGCGCGTATAGATGAAGCGGACTTTGTAAGGGCCAGCCTCTTTGAACGCGGCGGAAATATTCCAGTCGCGCGACGCCCAAGCCTCGCTCTGCTCGCCGGTTTTCCACGCAGCCACAGGCTTATACCAGGCCGGCTCGCCATAGGGAGCGACATGCAGCCCCATGGCCTTCAGCCGTGCGCAGATCTCTGGCGCCCGGGTCTCGAAGCTGGCCCAGGACACCTTGGCCGCGGGCGACCACGACCGATCCGCGATCGCTGCCGCGCGCGGGAAGAGCTTCCACTCGGCTTCTTTGCCATTGTAACAGGTCTCTGCCCAGAGGTTACCCTGCAAGCCCAGAATGTGTTTCTGCTTATCAGCGGGAATGCCTTCGCAGGGGTTGAAGGAGAGGATGCGCTCGCAGGAGTTGATCCGCACGGCAAAGTAGCTGTATCCGTCCGAAGCGGCGGCCTGCGGGTAGTCGAGATAAAGGAAGCTCGTGGGCGACATCACAACGTCGTGCCCCATCGCGGCAGCCGCCTGTCCGCCTTTGACGCCGCGCCACGACATCACCGCCGCCCCGGGCGCGAGACCGCCCTCGAGAATCTCGTCCCAGCCGATCAGCCGACGGCCCTTCTTGGCGAGATACTGGTCGAAGTGACGGATCATCCAGCTCTGCAGCTCGTGTTCGTCCTTCAGACCGTTCGCAGCTTTGCGGGCCTGACACTTCGGGCACTTCTTCCAAACGTCTTTCGGGCATTCGTCACCTCCGACATGGATAAAGGGGCTGTCGAACAGCGTGCAGACCTCATCCAATACCTGCTCAAGGAAACGGATGACCTCATCGTTGCCCGCGCAATACATGAATTCCGGCTTGCCGGTGCAGCTCAGGTTCGGGAAGGCCCGCATCGCAGCCGTGCTGTGCGCGGGCAGTTCGATCTCCGGGATCACCAGGATGTGCCGGGCGCGAGCATAGGCGAGAATCTCGCGGACATCGTCCTGCGTGTAGAACTGGGCCGGGCGCTTCGGATCGGAGTGATCCCCGATCGCGCCGACCGTGGTCAGCTCGGGGAAACGCTTGATTTCCAGACGCCAGCCGGGCGAATCGGTAAGATGCCAGTGAAAGCGGTTGAGCTTGAGCGAAGCCATGCCGTCCAGAATCTTGAGGACCGCCGCCTTGCCCATGAAGTGGCGGCTCTCGTCGAGCATCAGCCCGCGCCAGCCGAAACGGGGCGCGTCTCGAATCTCGAGACAGGGTACGCGCAGCAGATCCGCAGGCGTGACCAGCTGGCGCAAAGTTTGCGCACCGTAGAACTGCCCAGCCGCATCAGAGGCCACCACGCTGATTCCCGCGGGGGAGACGCACAGCCAGTAACCTTCTGACGGCTGCTTCTCATCGGCCGCGGCAGGCGCGGCGAACCGCACCGCACCGGCCTTTTGCGGCTTGTCGCCTGCTTGCACGGGCAAAGGGAGGCCCGTCGGCACACGCCAGCACTCTGCCAGGAAACGGGCAGCCTCCTCCGCGCCCGGCACTTGTGGAGCATACTCGATCAGGGTTGCTTTGCCGATTTCGAAAGCGCCTGGTTTTTCAGTTATGAGGGCCGGCTCTGGACAGAGCGCAGTCGTGACAGCCTTGGCACTCAAGGCACCGAGAGCGACCAGAAGAGCCGCCGTTGTTGCGAGTGGTTTTGTCTTCATTGATGTTAGACATTCCTTGCTGAGAAGGAGTGGTTCAGCTCATCGCATTAGGATCAAGGTTCCCCAGCGGTTGTAACTGGTAAAGAGATCGTTCGCCGCCTGTGTCATGTAGGCCGCCCTGATCCAGTCCGCGCTACGCGAGACCGTTTCGAGGCGCAACTCGTCGAGGGTTCCCGCGAAGGTCTTGGTCGCGTCAGCCGCGCTGGCGGCGTGGCCGAACGTGAGCGCCTGGTTGGTCGGCATATTCGCCGCCAAACCATCCGGCACCGTCGTCAATGGCAGGCCGTTGCCATAAGCCTGCACGCTCTGCCCCGGCGAGTTGACCGACACGGCATAGTGGGTCCAGACACCGGTAGACGGCGAAACCAGCGAGGCCGCATCCGTGCCCGCCACCTGGAGTTTGCCGCTCGTATTGTTGAGCGCCGCATACGGTTGCGTGTTCGTTCCGACAAGGACCAGCGCCTGAGCGGCGGGTGAGGCTGCCTGCTTGACCCAGAATGAGAAGGTTTGCGGCCCAGTCGCGGGTTGCGTGCGCGTCCGGCCCATCTGCGCTCCGAGACCCCACGTCAAGCCTTGGCCGGCGAGAGCGTTCTCAGACACGGGCGCCGCCTGCCCAAGCAGCGCGGCCCCGTTCTGTGCGGTCGAAGCGTCGGCCAGCAGCAGACGGTCGGCCCCGTTGAAGTGCCACACGCCGCTGAACTCGCTTGACCAGACGCGCGTGTTGGAGGTGTCCACCGGAATGGCGTAGCGCGCCGCGAGGTAGGCCTCGATGCGGCGGCGCTCGGAGTCCGAGATGATCCGGTCGTAGACCAGCACCTCCGCGAGGTCGCCGTCCAGCGGCAGATCCAACGTGCTGTCTGCCGTGCCCGCGCCGTAATAGATCACGCTGCTGACTCCTCCGCCAGTGCCCGAACCCCAGCCCCACACGGGCGTGGCGCTCTGGGTCAGGTTGACGCCGTTGACGTAGAAGCGCGAGGCCAGATCATCGCACAGCATCGTCGCGATGACCGGTGTGTTGGTCTGACAAGGCAGGAGCTGGGAGACCGCGCCGTTGGCCCGCCGCGTGACCAGGCCATTGGTCACGCTGAGACGGCTGAGACTGCCCACGCCCTGCATGATCACGCGCTCGGTGGCATCGGTTGCATGTGTGCTGTAGACCGCGATCACGGAGCAGACCGTACCGATGGGCGTAGCGAAGCTCTTCAGGCTGTCGTATTGCCCCGCGACCGCGTCGAAGCGAAGCGCGGGCTTGTTGTTGAAGGAAGCGCTGACCCGCTCCGGCATGCGGTTGGTCGTGGTCTGGGTGGCATGCATACCGGCGGTGTCGGTCTGGTTCTCGCATTTGGAGACGCGCGGGGTGACGCCGTCCAGCACATCGGCGGTCACGCAGTCGCCGCGCAGCCACTGGCGCAGGCCATACCACGGCACGCGGGCCGCAGAGAGGGCGTCGTATTTCAGCGCCAGATAGCGCTCGACCTGCTGCCGCTCATCGTATGACAGGGCGCGGTCGTAGGCGATCACCTCGAGCACGTCGCCGTCCCAGCCGTCGTTGCTGTGACCGCCCGACCCCGCCCCGCCCAAGTAAAGGATGTTGGGGCCGCCGTGCCCGGCGACGGCGGGATAGGCGAACCCGTTGAGGCAGAACTGGGAGTTGGTGCCGTCTCCGATCAGCTCCCCCACAAACGGCGTGCCTTGGGCCGGCCGCAGATTGATGTTTGCAGCTTGGTTGAATGTGCCTTTCGCATCCTTTGAGACACCGGCGTAGAAATAGCCATTATTGTCAAGAAAGATGCCCCAGTTATACCCTGCGGAGCCTTGGATGATACGGCGCCAGGCGTATCCAGAGACCATCTGGAACGCGCCGGCCACGAAGACCGAGTAGGGAGTGTTGGTCGCGATCCAGCCGGTGGGCATGGCGTCCCTGCTGCCGGCTCCATCGAAGCGCAAGGCCGGCAGGCCGTTCACGGCGTTGGTCACAAAGCGCGGCTGGTAATTGACATTCGCCTGAGAGGCGTTGTGCCCTTTGCCGGACTGGTCGGCCCACGACGATACGTACCCCGAGCCGTCGGCGGTGACGCCCGCGCCTGCATGTAGCCACAGGCCGCAGTTCGGCAGATTGGTCGGGGCGAACACGTTCGCGTCGCTGGCCCGCGCGAGGTTCTTCCAGTACACCGTGATCTGCGTGTTCTTTACGAGGGCCGGGACCTGCACCCACACGTGCGACTCGCCGTTGGTGTTCCAGGTCTCGATCTCGTGCTGGAGTGTCACGCCCGCCGCGTCGGTGAAGAGCAGGTCCGCGCCGCCGGCCTCGCAGTCGCGGTAGTGGAAACGGTTGTTGCCGCAGCCTTCCGTCAGTTTGACCAGCGCGGGAAAGTTGGTGAGCGTCGACGTGCCGGCATATCCGCCGAAGCGGATCGGCATGGAACGCTGCCACGTGCCTAGCGCCGGCGGCGGGTCCTTGTAGAGGACGATCGCGTTGCCCTCGCGCACCGCGTGATACGGGCAGGGCGCCTCGATCTCCCAACCCGAGAGGTCGGTCGCGCCGGTCATGGAGGTCGCCTCGATGATGCGGAGCGAGGCGGGGCAGGCCGCGGCCGAGGCGGCCACGATCTCGACGGTCATGAAAGCGGGGATTGCGGCCGAGGCGTTGATCTTGACGCTGTCGTTGGTGGTGGCGTTCACCTGGCAGCGCAGGCGCACGCCGCTCAGGCCGGGGGTTGTGCCGTAGGTGAGGCAGCCGATGCCGCCGTTGACCGTCGGATCGCCGGGCGCGATGATCGCGCCGGTGTATTGCAGGACCGACCCCGCCGAGGTCACAAGGCCCGTGCCGCCCAAAGTTGCGCCCGGCATGACAATGACGCGGCCCGCGCCGAGGCAGCCGGCGGCGGTGCAGTTGGCCAGGACCGTGCCTCCTTCGATGGTGCAGTTGCCGGCGTAGGCGCTCGGCTGTGTGAAGGCCCAGACGCCGCCCTTGACGTTGACGATCAGCGAGTTCGCGCCGCCGGGCGCGTTCGCGAGCGAGGTGTTCAGCGTGTTGACGCCCGTGGAGGTTCCGCCCAGGGAGAGGTAGGCGCTACCGGCGTTCGTCATGTCGGCCGCGGCCCAGGCGCCGTTGAAGGTCAGGCCCGCGCCCGTGGGGCTATAATTTTCGACTGCGGCTAGGCGGACGAAAGAAAAGGGCCGGTCCGTGGCGGCGGGATCGGCGCCGACATAGCGAAATCCGCCGCTGAGGCTGAAACGGCGGTTGCCGAGCAGCACAACGGCGTTGGTGCCTGAGGCCGCGCCGAGCGAACTGGGCTGACCCGCGTTCGCCAGGCGTGTGACTTCGGCAATGCCACTTTTCAGGACAACGGGGCCGGTGAAGGTGTTGGAAGGGCAGGCGAAGGCGAGCGTGCCCGCATAATCCCTGCCCAAGCCCAGCATGAGACCGCCCTCTCCCGAGAGCACTCCGGAGAGCGTCAGGCGCCTCGCCGTGAGCACAGAAAAGGCATGCGATCCGCTGGGCAGCGCGGTGTCCAGGCCCCAAGTCACCGTCGAAGCGGGGTTGCAGAAGAACCCGTTGTTCAGTGTCACAGGGTTGCCCGAGAACTGCCAGGTGAGGTCCCAGACCATGACGCTGTCGAGGGTGAGTCCGGTGAGGTCGTTGGTGGAGGTCCGCCGGCTGTTGGCATTGAAGGCGAGCATCGGCGTGGCGGGCATGGGCTGTTGCCAGTTGGCGCTGTCGCTCCAGAGGCTGCTCGATCCTGAACCGCCGCTCCAAACCGGCCCGGCGAAGCCTTCATCGGTCACGCCGTAACGTGCCGTCAGGTAATCCTCCACCTGCTGCCGCTCGGCTGCGGACAGGGCGTGGTCGTAGGCGATCACCTCGGAGACCTGCGAGTCGCTCGTATCGGCCGAGTTGTCGCTGCCGCCAACACCCAGCCGTCCGGGCGGCGTCTTGTTGCCCGAATTGCCGGTGAGGTCGTGACCGTTCACAAAGAAGTACTGGTTCGTCGCGTTGTTCAGCACCGAGAGCGTGTAAGTGCGGTTGAAACGGAAAGCGGCTTTGAGCCGCGCGTTCATTCCGCTCAGCTCGCTTGCGGCATGCGCATAGAAGGTGCCCGGCGTGTAGGTTCCGAGCATCCAGTTCTGGTCACGCGAGGCCAAGATGCGGCGCCAGTCGATGCCGAGCTCGCCTGCGTCAATCACCCGCGCCACGATGAAGGCGGTGCAGCCATTGGTAAGGGTGGTGGAAGTCAGCAGTTTTGCCGAATACGTGGGGTCGTTATTCCGCACATCGAAATAGAGGGCGGGAAGGCCATTGGGACCGCTTTCCACATAGAGCGGCTGACGGTTCGTGTCGCTCTGGGTGGCGTGATTGCCGGTGCCCGACAGGTCGGTCCACTGCGAGATTCGGCCGTTCGCGGGGTTGGTCTGGATGTTGGCCGCGCCCGCCTGCAACCACATGACGCAACCGGTCAGGTTGGTAGGATCAAAAGCGGTTGCGCTGAAGGGCGACAGAATGAACAGGAGGAAACCGGAGAGACCCGCTGACAGGCACGCGCTTTTCATGATTTAATTCCTTACCCTTGACATGTTCCTTCGCTCCGAAATCCCATTACTACTGTCTAAAAGATAGACGAATAAATGCGTTCGCGTCAAGAGGGAATCGAGCAAACAAACAATCGCAGGCCGGCGAGTGAAAACGCGACGCCCATGACCTGAACGACGAAGGGAGTTTTTTGTTATTACCGAGTCGAGGGCTCTTTGGTAAACTTTGCCCGCATGAATGCCTTTGTTTTCGATATGGACGGCGTGCTCGCCGACAACTCTGACTTTCATGTGCAGTCCTGGACCGAGTACTCCCGACAATACGGGCGCGAGCTGAGCGTCGACGATGTTAAGCGGCGTCTCGGCTTCAACAACCGCGAGTACATGCGCTTCGTGCTCGGGCGCGAACCCACCGAGGCGGAAGTCGTCAAGTCCACCGTCGAGAAGGAAGCGCTCTACCGCAAGATCTACCAGCAGCACCTGGTTGTGCCGCCCGGTCTACTCGCGCTGCTCGATGCCGCGAAGCAGGCCGGCATCGTGTGCGGCGTCGCCACCTCGGCCCCCGAAGAGAATGTGCGCTTCGTGCTCGACGGCCTCAGCATCCGACATTATTTCAAAGAGGTCGTGGACGCCTCCCACGTGAAGCACTGCAAGCCCGACCCTGAAATTTATGTTTTGGCCGCAAAACGCCTCGGCGTGACACCCGCGCAGTGCGTCGTGTTCGAAGACGCCATCGCCGGTGTTCAGGCAGGTAACGCAGCCGGCATGCGGGTGATCGCGATCACCACATCCTATCCGGCCAACGTCCTCGCGGAGCACAATCCGGCGGCGATCATCGCGTCCTTCACCGACCTCGCGAGGCCCTGTCCCGCCGCCGCGCTGATCGAATCCATCACCGGCCGGCACTTGGCAATCAATGTCTAGCGCGATCTAGCCGGAGCCCATGATCCATTCACCACCCAGACTCCATGGGCACAAAGCACACGAAGGCTTGTCTTTGTGAACTTGATGTTCTTTGCGCCTGGGCGGTGAAAATCATCTCTCTGCTTCAATTCCGCTCCAGAAACCAGCCGCGGCGCTCGCCCGTGAACCGGCCGTTGTCGAACGACACCGCGCCGTTGACGATCACCTGCCGCATGCCGACGGCGAACTGGTGCGGCTGCGCATACGTGGCCTTATCGCAGAACAACGCCTCGTCGAACACGGCGATGTCCGCATACGCACCGACTTTCAGCACGCCGCGGTCGCGAATGCCAAACGTGGTTGCCGGCAGACTTGTCATGCGGCGCACCGCCTCTTCGAGTCCGCAGAGCGTTGCGAAGCCCTCGACGCGGCCCGTCATCAGCCGCAGGTAGCGAGGCATCGTGCCGTAGGCGCGCGGATGCGGGTGATCCTTGCCCAGCGGACCCCAGGGCGCACGCACCGAAGCGTCGCTGCCGGGCATGATCCACGGCTCGCTGTAGATGCGCCGCAGGTTCGCCTCGCACATGCCGAAGAAGAAGGCTCCGGTGCGCGTGTCGTCTGCATCGATGAAGCGGCTGACCGTCTCGCCCGGAGTCAGGCCGAGCGCGGCGCACGCCGCGGCCACGGTGCGTCCGCTGAAGGCCCGCACCGCATCGCTCCAGCCTCCGCCGATCATCACCGTTGCCCAGTCGCGGCCCTCGCCGTTCAGGTCGTCTTCAATGCGCTTGCGCGTCTCGGGCTCGCGCAGATTCTTAAGAATCGCGTCTCGGCCTCCGGCCGAAGCCCAGTCTGGCAGCACCACGTCGAGATCCGTGCCCGCCGCTGTGTAGGGATAGCGGTCAGACTGCACATTAAGCCCTTCGGCGCGTGCGATGTTCATGAGCGCTAGCGCCGCATCGACTTTGCCCCAGTTGGCTTTGCCCGAGGTCTTCAGATGCGAGATCTGCACCTGGATGCCCGTGGCACGCGCCAGACTCAGCACCTCTGTGATCGACTCCAGCAGCTGATCGCCTTCGCTGCGCATGTGTGTGGCGTACATTGCGCCTTTGGCTGCTGCCGTTCGCGCCAAGGCGACAACCTCGTCGCCTGCCGCGTATTTTCCAGGCTGATACAGAAGGCCGGTCGAAAGTCCCCAGCCGCCCTCGTCCAGCGCCTGCTCCAACCGGCGCTGCATGTCACGCAGCTCGTCAGGTTTGGCGACGCGCGGCTCATAGCCCATGACGCCCGCGCGCAACGTGTTGTGCCCAATGAACTGAACTGAGTTGACCGCCGGGCGCACCGCGCCGAACAGCTCGCGGTAATGAGACACCGTCGTCCACGTCGGCCCCGGCCGCTCTCCCTTCATCACGCCTTTCAATGTGTGACAGGGATAAGTTTGCGAAGCCCAATCGGAGGAGAGGCGGGCCTGACCCAAGCGCGGAACGGCAGAGCCGCCGCATTGTCCGTTGACCTCGGTGGTGACACCCTGCGCAAGCTTGCTGGGCGCGTCGGGCTCAAGCAAAAGGTAGGCGTCGGAGTGTGCGTGCACATCGATGAAACCGGGAGCCACCACGCAATCCGAGGCGCTGATCTCACGCGTAGCAGAAACACCCGCCAGGTCGCCGATGGCCGCGACGCGGTCACCCGCGACTCCCACATCCGCGTGGCGCGCCGACACGCCCGTGCCATCCACCACGCGCCCGCCACGTATGACTAGGTCGAAATTCATGGGTTTTAGAAACCAGAAAAAGGAGGGAAAGAAGCGGGCCTCAAAGGGGCGAGGCCTCCGTCGGGACGCTCTCCCTTTGAACATCGGGAATCGCACTCCCGGTTTCCCGTGTCGAGGTGCCCGTCTCCACGCTCAGCGAATGCGTTCCGCTCAGCAGCGCAACCACTTGTTGCTGGACCTCGCCGAGCCGGTCGAGCCGCAGGCGCGGATCGAGCACAACGAAGGTGTCTCCGCTCTTCTTGTGCTCATAGACGCGCAAGACGCCGCCGCTCTCATGCGGCTTGGCGTCGCGCTCGATCAACTGTTTGCCCCGCTCCAGCATCACAGCCAGAACATAAACCACGTTGCTCATGGCGGGATCTTCGAGCGTAATTAGGCGGCGCAGCAGCCCTTCGGCCGTGTCCTTCTTGACCGGTTCATTTCTCGCCTGCACCGGCGAGGGCGCCTCGTATTCGCCCTCCCACATGCTGAAGGGCTCCCAGTCGCGCGGCGTGCTCTGCCAGCAGCTCAGATGACAGTCCAACCGTTCGTACGCATCCTCGGTCTCTCGCAACACCGAGACGCACGGTTTCTTGTCCACAAAAGGCTGCGCGCAGATGCTGCACACATGCCCTCGCGGGCGGATATTCCATTCTTGTGCCATGCGCCTGAGTATAACAAAAAAAGCGCGGGCGAACACCCGCGCTTTTTTGAGAATCGGCGGCGACCGCGCAGACGAATTATCTGGCCGCTTGCCGCCGCTGCTGGCGCGTCTGCGGAGACTCGACGGTCATGCCGCCGCGCGGGTCGTGGTCGTGCTTGTGGGCGGTCGAGCGCCGGATCATCAGCATCTGCACGATCGACAGCACTTGGCTCACCGTCCAGTAAAGCGAGAGCGCGGCGGGGAAGCTGTAGAACATGAAGAGCATCATGATCGGCATCATGACCATCATCATCTTCTGCTGCTGCGGGTCGCCCATCGACGGCGTGAGATAGCTCTGCAACGCCATGGTGCCGGACATCAGGAACGGCAGGATGTTCAGCGGCATCGGCAGCACGCCGGCGAACAGGTTCTCGGGCTCGCTCAAGTCCCCGATCCAGAGGAACGGCGCGTACCGCAGCTCCACCGCGCTGCGCAGCACCGTGAAGAGCGCGATGAACACCGGGATCTGGATCAGCATCGGCAGACAGCTCGACATCGGGTTCACCTTGTTCGCGCGGTAGATCGCCCAGGTCTCCTGCTGCATCTTCTGCGGATTGTCTTTGAACTTGGCCTGGATCTCCTTCAGCTGGGGCTGGATCTCCTGCATCTTCCTCATGCTCACCGTGCTCTTGTGCGTGAGCGGCCAGAAGATCGTGCGCACCAAGAAGGTCAAGAGGAGGATCGCGACGCCGTAATTGGGGATGAGGCGATGGAAGAAGTTGAGCGTCGGAACCAGAAGCTTACAGAACCAGGTGAACATCCCGAACTCCATCACGGCGTCCAGTCCGTTGTCCATCGTCTGCAACAGCGACAGCTTCTTCGGGCCGATGAACAGCGTGTAGTCGCGCGTCATCGTCTCGCCCTGACCCAGCACGCGGCCGGGGAAGATCACCCGCGCCGACACGCTGCTCAGCGTGTAGGTCGGCTTGGCGACGTCTCGCACGGCCTTGAGCGTAAACCCGCAGTTGGTTTCGGACGACGAAAAGGCGGACACGAAGAATCTCGACTTGATCGCCACCCACGTCTGCGGCTCCAGCACCGGCACCGTGACCTGATCCGCCAACCCCGCCGCCGACGGCGCGCCGCCACACCCCATGCCTCCGCCCGCTCCGCCACTCACGAGATACGACTTCGTCGCCTTCTCCGAACCCCAGTGATGCGCCTTCGCCTTGGCCACGGCGGGCAGCGAATCCACCGAAAGCATTTCGTTCTTCGACTCGCCCTTGAGCATCGCGCCGACGCTGACGCTGTTCGTGCCCACCAGCACCACGTTCTCGCTGCCGTTCCGAACCTTGTCGGAGACCTTCACCTGATAGTTCGTCAGCAGCTCGATGCGCCGCACGACCGTCAGCCCCTGCGCCGTGATCGACGTGAGCGTCACCGCCTGCCCCGAAGCGTCGCGCTCAACGCTGTAGGCCGCGTTTCCGCGCAGACCCGGCACGCCCGCCAGCTCCAAGACCGGCGCGACCGCGAAGTCGAGCGTCACCGGCGGGTTCTTCTCACTGGCTTTGCCCGGTTTGGAGTTGAACTGGCTCAGCGTCGCCTGCTTGAGGACCGCGCCGTGGGAGGAGACGGAAAGCGTCACGTCAGCGCTCTTCAGCTCCACCACTTCCTCCGGCGCGCTCGGAACCGCAGGCGCCGACTCTTCAGCCACAGGTGTCATGGCGTCCGGCTTCGCCGCCTTTAACTCAGTTGCCGCCGCCACAGCGGCAGGCACCTTCTGGGCGGACGCCTGCGGCTGTGCCGCCGCTTCCTTGGCCCGCTTCATGGCCTGGCGGTTGCTGTCGAAAACCCAGACGGCCAACGCGAGGCCCAACAGGATCGCAATGATTTTTTCTTGTTTGTTCATGATAAGACGAGTTCAGGATTCAGGGTTCAGCGGTTGCTTAACAGTCTAAAAGTCTACAGCCTAACAGCCTTTTTTCGGCGGCACCGGATCGTAGCCCGACGGCCCAAAGGGACGGCACCGCAAGATCCGCCGGAAAGCCAGCCAACATCCTTTGAAGACACCGTGTATCCGCAACGCCTCGATACAATAGGCCGAACAGGAGGGTTCGAACCGGCAGCAGTTTCCGAGATGCGGCGAGAGCACCACTTGGTACGCGCGCACGCAGACGATGAGAACGCCGCGCACCGCACGGCTGACGAGGCCAAGGATTTTTCGCATCCGCACCCCCCTCACCCATGCGCACCGCCCCCGGATGGCGTCCGTTGCCACACGCGCGCCCGACAACAGATCCGCTCGAAATCCCGCATCACATCCTGGCATTTTTTGTCCGCGATGCCCGAGCGTGCGATCAGAATCAAGTCCACCCCCGGCTCCAGCCGGTGCCGGCACAGGCGAAACGCCTCACGCATGAGCCGCTTGGCGCGGTTACGGTCCACCGCGCGCCGGAAGTTCCGCTTGGAAACAATAACGCCGGCCCTTCGGCCGGCGTCAGGCATACGCGCCACCCAAATCGTCAGCGTCTGCCCATAAAACGACCGCTTTTCTGCAAACACGGCCTTGTATTTCGAGGTATCGAGTCGAAACGGGCCCGGCAGCAGCTCGCCACCGTTCGTGATTTGGGCGATACCGTCCATGACGCCCTCAGGCATCGGCCTACACCGCTGTCAGGTGCAGGCGCCCTTTGCGGCGGCGGGCGTTGAGCAACGCGCGACCGCCCTTGGTGGACATACGTGCACGGAAACCGATCTTGCGAACGCGCTTGATCTTGGAAGGCTGCCACATCATCTTCATTTTGGTCTTCTCCTACTGTTCTCGCTTAAAAAAGAGTGGTTCAGAGTATCACACCGCTTCGGAATGGTCAACCCGCCCCCCGCAACAATTTTCTTCGGAGGAAAAGGACGTCTTAGCGCCCGACCCGGTACGGCTTGGCCTGCGGCGGCTCAGCCGCGGCCCTCTTATCTTCCCACGGCGGAGCATGTTTGGTGATGATGTCCATCAGCCATAGCCGGTCGATGATCTCATGGGGATTGGCCTGAAAGATCACACACAGGCGTAAAAACTCCACCACATCGAGCCGCCGTTCGCCACTCTCGACCCTCACAACCCACGTGTGATCCTCGTCAATTATCTTTGCGAGATCCCGTTGAGTCATGTGTTTCGCCTTCCGATGCGCTTTCAGCCACGCGCGCAAAACCTGATCCGGATCGGTATGAATGGACTTTTTCATGATAGAATTACTATATACGCCCGCTTTATATTTGCGAAAACAGCACCTCGATTACTGGATCTGATCATTGAATCGGCTTGTTACCGGCATCTATGGTGCTATAATCGCACCACCTAAATCATTGAAGGCGAAGAAACGAACGCGGCCCTCCCCGTAGCAATCACACTCGGACGACAAGGCTATAGTTGAATTATGAACGAAGCTGTAGACAGAGTGCTTTTTCTCGTACACCGACAAACAGGGTATCCGGTTTCTGTTTCGCCAAGAAAAGATCTCCAAACGCATGCATCGATGATCACGGCCACCCATGAGACGCCCGTCCATGCGATTTTCATCAACCCGGCTTTTGAACGTTGCGCCAACTATCTGGTTGCCATGCAGGCTGCGATGATCCTCGTTAAATGGGCAGACCCGCAGCGCATACCCGATTTCGTGCTGAACAGACAGGAAATACAGTCCATCGTTGAAAAGTTCCTTCGCGATGAACGTGTCCTCCGGATCGAGAAAACGCTTGCTCGGCCTTTTATCCAGTCCCTCTGCCAGGGACTTGCGCTCCAGCTGACTTCAACTCCTGTCCAAATCCTCGCTGCTGATTGGTGCTACAAAAACTGCCCTGAGCTTGAAGCCGAGCAACGGACACATGTCCGTCAGGAAATCCGCCAGGCTTCCGCAAGCCTTACAAAAGAAATCCGCCAGCGGACTCCCGAATACATCTTTGCGCGGAATGCCACCATGAACGCCGCGCATGCCGCTTGGTGGTCGGCGCTTGCCGAGGACACCCAGGCCCTGCTTCCCTACGAGTTTTTCGGGTTCAAAGACAAAGGCCTGCAGCTTTACAGCAAAGCCATGGGAGGTTTCCCGGACAACCCCAACAGATACTGCGAGGTGGTGGACAGTTGGGCAGACGCATTGGATATGCGCTCGTGGTACAAATGGCAATACAGGCAAGGAAAGTAAGTATGGAACCTTTTCGGTTTTCAATCTGTTATGCTGATTTCAACTCCGAACTATTGCCCGTCGACAGTGCTCTTCTTCGGAGCAATCCCGACATGTATCGCAGGGCGGTCGAGAACTTCTTCGTCTCCCGTTTCTCAAAAATGGGGGGGAAGGTAACGGTTATACCGTGTGAAGACAGTATTGATATCGAGTGGATTCCCTCCAAATTCTCAAATGATCAGAGCGTTTTTGAAACGGCGCTAGAGTTCCTTAAGGAAGGCTCATATGAGCAGGCTGAACCCCTTCTGATTGCACTGTCCGCCCGGCCCTCTTGCAACCCGCAGGTCTTGCTGAATTATGGCATGATGCTGAGCGACCAAGGCCGTTTGGATGAGGCGGTTAAGCATCTCTCTCAGGCCATCGAAAAAATGCCTGATGCCGCCGACGCTTGGAACGCACTGGGCGTGGCCTTCCAAAGCAAAGGGAATAAAGCCAAAGCCCTCGAATCCCTGCGCCGGAGCCATGAGATCGAGCCCGACAACCCCTACACCTTGAGGAATCTCGCCGGTCTTCTGGGCGAATCAGAACCTGAGCAGGCAATCGGATATCTGAAGCAAGCAAGCAAGTTGCTTCCGACTGATCAGCCAACTCAATACGGCTACGGGCTCTGTCTGTTCAAGACCAACCGGTTAGCGGAAGCGGACGTTGTGCTCCGCAACGTTATTTCTCTTGCACCATACACCGAGATCGCGGAATTGGCTAGGGAGCTACGGACGTCAATTGCCCACTCAAATCTCAAACCTGAAGCGGCAGGTGAAACCCGCCTCGACTCCGTCATGTATTGTTTAGCGGCGATGGATAAATTCGCTAAAGACGGACCAGGGGTCAGGCAGTCAGTAACGTTCGAAATTGCGATGCTTGGCAGAAATGGACTAGACATCAACGACCCGACCCAAAAGTACACACTCAAGTCCATGCCCGGCAAGTTCTCCGGCCTTCAGTTGGTCAGCTACATGTATGTGGGCATGCGCCAGTTAGCTCCCGAAATGAATCCCGGCATCGATCTTTCAAAAGAGTACGCAGCTGCAATGCAGATGCGCGAACGTAGCAGTTGACTCTGACAAGCGAGGCACTCCTTTTCTCCGGAATCTTTCGCTCTGTTTTATTCCGACATCTTTCTGACCGCCAACTGGGAGTTGACCATGTTATCTACCCAACGTGCTGACCGGGTAGGAGCCCTGACCGCAAAACTGCGAGAGTTCGCGGATGCGCGCGACTGGAATCAGTTTCACACTCCGAAAAATCTGGCCATGGCTCTTGCGGCCGAGGCGGGCGAACTGTTAGAAATATTCCAGTGGCTTACGCCCGAAGCCAGCACAAATCTGCCGCCGGACAAACTCCTCCGCGCCATAGAGGAAATCGGCGACATCCAGATCTATCTCGCCCGACTGGCTGATCAGCTGGGGATAGACCCGGTCGCCGCCGCAGAAGATAAAATCGAGATCAACGAGAAGAAATATCCGGTCGACAAAGCCCGCGGTAACGCGAAGAAATACACGGAACTTTAGGGGATAACACAATGATCGTCTACTCTGCAACAAAAGCGAACTTCCACGGAGACGTCGACACCAATAACATTGGCAATATTATTTTGGATGTCTTTCAAACGGTTACCGGTCACAGTACAAGCCGCTCCGAGGTTGATTCATGGACAAACTCCTTGCAGTACATGGACCGGGTTTTGAATGACAGCGAGATTCCACATGATGCCGGCGTTTGCATAGAATATCACCTACCTAAGTCTTCCAAACGCATTGACTTCATCCTTACGGGCATGGATGCTTGCGACAGAGAAAGTGCCATCCTAATCGAGCTCAAACAATGGTCTCATGTGTCTTTAACAACCAAAGACGCGGTCGTTATGGCTCAGTTCGGTCATGGAGCTACCGAGACGCCGCATCCCTGCTATCAGGCATGGTCATACAAACGCATTCTCGAAGATTTCAATCAGACCGTGCAGGAAGAGCCCATACAGTTGTACCCATGCGCTTACCTGCACAATTATGCCGCTGACAACGTCATTTCGAATCCGTTTTACGCCGACTATATCAAAAAAGCGCCGTTGTTCCTCAAGGGCGATGCGGAAAAACTACGCACTTTCATTAAACAGCATGTCAAGTATGGTGATAAGAACCGACTGATGTACCGGATTGACCAAGGAAAAATCAAACCCTCCAAGACGCTGGCGGATCAGCTTTCATCCATGCTGAAGGGCAACGAAGAATTCATCATGATCGATGACCAGAAAGTTGTCTATGAAACCGCACTGTCGCTGGTTGCCCAAGCAGCTACAGGAAAAAAACAGGTCTTTATCGTCGAAGGTGGTCCCGGTACAGGAAAATCAGTGGTTGCCATTAGTTTGCTTGTTGCAATGACAAATAGCGGAGCTGTAGTGCAGTACGTCACCCGCAACTCTGCTCCGCGCGTCGTCTATGAAGCTAAACTCACCGGTTCTCTCAGGAAATCACAGATAACCAATCTCTTCAGCGGATCGGGGTCTTACCATTCGATCGACCAAGACAGCTATGATTGCCTGATTGTTGATGAAGCCCACCGATTGAACGCGAAATCAGGCTTGTTCAGTCATCTTGGCAAAAATCAGGTCATGGAAATCGTGCAAGCCAGCAAATGCAGCGTGTTTTTCATCGATGAAGACCAGAAGGTCACGCTCAAGGATATTGGCGACAAGGGTGAAATTAGGCACTGGGCGAACGCGCACGGAGCCGAGGTTACTGAACTCGAGTTGGCGTCTCAATTCCGTTGCAACGGATCGAATGGCTATCTCGCTTGGCTGGACAACACCTTGCAGATCAAAGCGACTGCAAATGACAAACTCGATCCGCTGGAGTATGATTTCCGGATCATGAAGACTCCGGGTGAACTGCACGCCTTGATTCGCAAAAAAAACAAAGCAAGAAACAAAGCACGCTTGGTGGCCGGCTACTGTTGGGACTGGGTCAGCAAGAAGGACGCTGCTCTCAGTGATATTCAGATTGGAGACTTCGCTGCGACATGGAATCTGAATGATGACGGTCAGGCGTGGATCATCAAGCCAGACTCCGTTGAACAGGTGGGCTGTATACACACATGCCAAGGCCTGGAACTGGACTATGTGGGGGTCATCATCGGTCCTGATATGATTGCGCGTGACAACAAAATAATGACTGCTCCAGCCAGACGGGCCAGAACAGACAAATCCATCAGTGGCTGGAAGACCTTAATTAAGAAACACAAAGCACGCACAGAGCAACAGCTTGACGCAATCATCAAGAATACCTATCGAACCCTTATGACCCGAGGCCAAAAGGGTTGTTACGTCTATTTCACAGATGACGACACCCGGAAATATTTTCAGGCCAGAATCCAAGGTGAAACTGAAGAAATGGTCGAATACAAAAATGCTCTTCCCTTGCTGAACCTCCGGGCCGCAGCAGACGCCTCATACGCAGAATTGACTGGTTACTTTGCGCAAAATGATTCGTTCGAGTGGATACGCGTCAGCAACGGCCCCTTTCCAAGAGACAGGTTTTTGGTGCGTGCAGAAGGCGACTCTATGGAACCAGACATCAAGAACGGCGACTTGTGTCTATTCAGAAAAGACCCTGGCGGAAGCAGAAACGGCAAGATCGTACTATGTCAATTAGGAGGCTTTGCGGGAGATGCTCCTGTCGCTTTGATCAAGCGGTATCGGAGCGCAAGAGTCCAGGGTTCGGATTCGCTTGGCGAAGCAACGTCGATCGTGCTGTCATCAATCAACACACAGCATGACGACATCATTTTGTCTGGGGGCAACGATTTTTCAATCCTTGGCGTATTTGAGCGGGTGATTGACGCATAGTGCGGATTCACACCATGCCGGATATTATGGTATCGTATCGGCATGGTTTTCGACCCCGACATCCATCACCGTCGGTCTATCCGGTTGCGCACGTACGACTATGCGGCGGGCGGGATATATTACATCACGATCTGTGCCGAGGAGCGGCGGCGGCTCTTCGGCGTCGTGGTGAACGGGCACATGGCGTTGAACGAGGCGGGGCGGATGGTTCGGGATGTATGGAACGAGATCCCGGCGCATTGTCCCGAATACCGAATCGATGAATTTGTCGTCATGCCCAACCATTTTCACGGCGTGGTGGCGGTCGTCGTTCCCCCGGGCATGAATGTTTGTCCATCGGGCGCGTCGGACGTAGGGGCGGCTCTCCGTGGCCGCCCCCATGGTCCCATCGATGTCGGCCAATCGGGCGCGTCGGATACCGGGGAGGGGCAGGCACGGAGACCTGCCCCCGATGAAGGGCAGGCACGGAGACCTGCCCCCGATGAAGGGCAGGCACGGAGACCTGCCCCTACGGTAACGGGAACGCCATCGTTGCCGGATTTCGTGTACCGGTTGAAATCGTTGACCACGAAACGGTATATCGATGGCGTCAAACACCACGGATGGCCGCCGTTCCCCGGAAAATTGTGGCAACGCAATTATTACGAGCACATCGTGCGGAACGACGCCGACCTCGCCCGCATCCGCGCGTACATTTGCGACAACCCCGCGAACTGGGACGTGCTGCGCTACGGCGAACCGCGTTTCATGATCGGGAACCGGGCGTTGTTGGATTTGCCGAAAACGGCGTATTTGGCGTCAAGAGGGGCGGCCACGGAGAGCCGCCCGTACATCGCGTTTCCCGCGCGGCCCGCATGCGTCATCTCCGGCTTCTTGAGCCCCATGGAACGGCTTGTGTTCGACGCATGTCTCGCGGACGGCACGCCCATGATCCAGGTGCTGGCGCGCGGGCTGCCGAAAGCCTTCCCGCCGCGCGTGCAGCGCGCCATCGACGCGGGACGGCTGCTGGTGATGACGCCGTTCGCAGAGGATATCAATCGCGTCAATGCGGTCCGCGCGGCGTGGTGCAACCAATACCTGCTGCATGCGGCAGATTCGGTCGTGATCGGATATCTCAACCCCGACGGCATGCTGGCGTGCCTGTTGGCCGACATGCCTGACAATAAACCCGTCGAGGTCCTGGCTGTCGCAGCCCGGCCATTTGTGGTTTAATACACGCACCGGTTATGTCAGGCAAAGTCACAGAGCACGTCATCGAGGAAATCCGCGCGCGGGTCGACATCGTCGAGCTGATCGGCGCGCGCATGACGCTCAAGAAGTCCGGCGGCACCTTCAAGGGCTGCTGCCCCTTCCACCACGAGAAGACGCCCTCGTTCCACGTGAACCCCGTGCGGCAGACCTACCACTGCTTCGGTTGCGGCGAGCACGGCGACGTGTTCAAATACCTCATGAAGCAGGACGGGCTCGTGTTCATGGACGCGGTGCGCCTGCTCGCTGACCGCGTCGGCGTGGTCATCCAGCAGGACGTGGACTACAACGCCCAGAACCGCAATCTGCTCTACGCCATCCACGCGGAGCTCGCCGCCTTCTACCAGCGCTGCCTCAAGCAGACCAAGGAAGCCGAGATCGCGCGCGCCTATCTGGCCAGCCGCAAGCTCACGGACGAGGTGGTCGCGCTCTTCGGCATCGGCTATGCGCCGGAGCAGCCGCGCGACGTGCTCCTGCAGTGGGCCGCGAAGCACAACTACACCCCCGAGCAGCTCGTCACAGCCGGCATCCTCACCCCGCCGAAAGAGGAAGGGCGGCCCGACGACTACTACGACCGCTTCCGCGGCCGGCTCATGTTCCCGATCTGCGACCGCCAGGGCCGCGTCGTGGCCTTCAGCGCACGCCTGCTCAAAGACCGAAAGAACACGGGCAAGTACGTCAACAGCCCCGAGACCGAGATCTTCACCAAGAGCCGCGTGCTCTATGCGCTCGACAAGGCCGCCGCCAAGATCGTCAAGCACCCCCGGCGCGAAGCCATCGTCTGCGAGGGCCAGATCGACGTCATCCGCTGCCACGCCTGCGGCTTCGAGACAGCCGTCGCCTCGCAGGGCACGGCCTTCACCAAAGAGCACGTCAGCCTCCTCAAGAAGCACGCCGACAGCGTGGTGCTGGTGTTCGACGGCGACAGCGCGGGCCGCAAGGCGGCGCTGCGCACGGGCGCGCTCTTTCTCGAAGAGGAGATCCCGGTGCGCGTGGCCGTCCTGCCCGCGGGCGACGACCCCGACTCGCTGCTGCGCGACAAAGGCCCCGCCGTTTTCCGCGGCCTGCTGGAGAACGCCGTCTCGATCACGACTTTCCAAGTGGACACGCTGCGGCAGGCCGAGACCCAGCCCGACTCCATCGACGCCCTGAACCGCGTGTCGCATGGCGTGCTCGAAATGCTCGCAGCTTGCCCGAGCGCCGTGCTGCGCACGCGCCTGCTGCAAGAGGCCGCCGCGCTGGTCCACCTGCCCTACTCGGCGATGGAGGACGATCTGGAGAAAACGCGCGAGGCGCTCAGCCGCCGCGCCGCCCAAGCCGCCTCCTACCACAGGGACAGCGCGCCTGCCGCCCAGCCCGACACCACTGAAGCCGACAGCGAGCGGCCGCCGCTCGCCGACGATTTCGTTCCGGAAAACGCCGACGACGAGCGCGAGGCGTCCGTGCTGGACGTGCCGCCGCCCGAACCGCTCTCGGGTGCGGAAAGGCAGCTCTGCGAACTGATGATCCAGCACGAGAACGACGCGGCCGTGCTCGATCTGGTGGCGCACCATTTGCCGCTGGACGTGATTTCGCACAGGCTGGCGCGCGACGTCGTAGGTGCCGTGCTTGAAACGCGCCGAAGCGGCGCCGACAAGCTGGCTGAGCTGCGCGCGTCGCTCGACGAGGTCTCCTTGCGCCTGTTCGACGGGGTGATCGTAGCCGAGGGGAAGATGCTCAGCGCACGCGAAGCCACGCCGACCGAAGCGGCGCAGGATCTGATCACCCGGCTGTGGGTTCAGCGCTTCAAGACCGAGCGGGGCAACCTGGATGCGGCGTCAACGCCCGAGAATGCGGCCAAACGGTTCACCTTGTCCGTCCTCATCAAGAACCTGGAGACCCAGCCCTGGGAGAAGGCTTGCCGCCTCATGACGGCGGCCCCCTCCGAGGCGGTCAAACCGGGGGCGCTTCCGGATGGTCTGCCGGCCGCTGGCCTTGGGGCGGCGGGGGCTGTGGCGGCTGCACCTTACGCACATGCAGCGGGTAACGCATCCGGAGCTGCTGATCCAGAAGAATTTCAACCCAGTGAGTACCCGCTTGATGAAATGCTAGATTGATGAAGACTTCGACCGTGGTCGCGATCTGCTGATCGTTTCCGAGTTTGATCGGCACGGGCTGGCCCTCGCCCACCACCGTGACCCCGTCTGGCGCAACGATGCGCGACCGCTGCGTGAACTCACCTTCGCCCATGCACCAGCGGTTCATCAGGCAGATGCGCGGGCACATCGGCTGGTTCACCGCCTGCACCAGCCCGTCAAAGATGCCGATCAGCATGAACTTGCCGTTCCGCTCCTGCCGCACGTCGTCACACATCACACTCGCCTGCAAATCCGGTATCATAGGGTTCTCCCTCTCTAGGTTGATGTCGATTATACAGGATGCGGTGCGGTGCTGACAGCGCAAAGCGGGCTCCTGCTATGCGCCAGGCGCATGGCAGTTCTGTTGGGGGATATCCTTCTTAATCGTAATCCCAATCTCAATCCGCTAACCGCCGGTTGTCGGCCTCATATTCGGCCCGTTCCTCATGAATACGATCAGCGGACGTGCTGCGTATCAAGCCCACCAGCATCGAGACAATACGCACCAGTATCTCTTTCCCCGGCTCCGCCCGGGCAAGCCTCTTTCTGGCCACAAGCACACCCAGCCACGCCGCACATTCCAACGCCGAGCCGCGCGCAATGTCAAAGAACCTGCATCGATCCGGGGCGGTGTATTTACCGTTTCCCTCCGCAATATTCAAGGGAATAGACGTCGATGCCCTATCCAACTGGTCGTAGGCTGCCAGACCCTTTGGAAGAGTTTCCAAGAGTTCACCCGCCCACACAACAAAACGGATCGCATCCTGACAGACGGTTAACTTCTCATGGTCAAACAGCTCGTTATGGTGACAGTGTAATAGCGCGTGCGTGCCTTAATCAAGATTATGATTACGAGCAAGATTACGATTACGAATCAACGACCCCAACAGAACTGCCATGCGCCCCTACGCGCCCTTAACCATCTCTCCGACCTGGGCGATGGCCTGCAGATTCTTCTCCTGCCACTCGGACAGCGTGAAGAACCACGGCGCCATCAAGAAGCCTTTCAGGCGCTCCGGCGCGAGGCTCTTCTTGCAGAATCCGACCGTGCCCTTGAAATTCACATCGTTGCTCCAGTTCGATCCGGTCGGCACTTGGTCGAAGCCCGCCTTGTCGATGTCCAGATAGGCCTGCACGACCTTCTGCTTGGCTGGGTCGAACGATTCGCCGTAGTACCAGTTGCTCTGGAGGACCGACTTGGGCATTTTGTCCATAAAAGTCTGAGCGTGGTGCCAGATATAATCCGACCAAATCCACGGTCTGCTTCCATTCTTCTCAACCTGCTCGAAGTAGAACTTCAGGTCGCGCCACCAAAAGTCGCCGTGGCGGATGACAGCATACTCCTGCCAACGCTGATGTTCGTTGGTCTCTTCATCCATCCCAAGGTGGTAGAAGCGGGGCTTGTCGAAGATGTCGATGGTTTCGGCGATGAGGTCGGCGCAGACTTTGTAGTAAGCATCCGATGACACCATCCTGGCGTAAGGCCCCATCCAGACATCGTGGGTGGTGGAGAAGTTGAGCTTCGGAATAGCCTCGATGCCCAGACTCTTCAGCCGCGCCAGTTCAGACTTCAACTCGCCAACGCTCCATGAGCCTTCGACTGCCAGCTCGGGGTGGCTCTCGTACTTCACGCCCTCGCCGAGGTCCAGCACGACCATGTTCATCCCGGCGGACTTCATTTTGTCGACTATCTCGTTCCACAGGTCGGTGTCGAACCGGAGATACGGCTTGGCACAGATATGCTCTATGCCCTCGGTGTTGGGGTTTTCCCAGTCAACCCACATGTTGAACCCCAGGTGGATCAAGTTCGCCCAAATCATCTTCTTGTCGCCCATTTTGGTTTCTCCTTCAAAGATAGCTGAAAGTGGAAAGCGGAAAGCAGACGGTCCGGGTTCCGGGTGCTCAATTCCATCGGCGAGCCACGAGGCCCATTCCAATTCCTAACCGACGCTATTCCTGCGGAAGCTGCCCGCGACGAGCAGCCCGGCACTTCAACCCCCACCGAACTTGCGCCCCTAGCCACACTCCAAACACAGCGAGGAAGCACATGGGAGCCATCCAAAGAGAGAACAGGAATGTCCACGGCCAAGCGAAAGGCGCAATCTTGCCTGTGACAGATTCCGCTGAAAACCGCAATAACAACCCCACAAACAAACCTACCCCACCCCCCCATGAAAAAAACGATCCTAGCCACTATCCTCACCATCGGACTGATTGCCAGTGCTTCTGCAGACACTTTTGGATCTGGAGCCAACCAGTTCACGATTGATTTCACTACGATTGGAAATGCTGGTAATGCCGCTGATCCTCTTACTGGCTATGGAGCAGTACCCTACGCCTACAAGATTGGAACCTACAGCGTTTCTCAAGATCAAGTGAATGCGGCAACTGCAAATGGTTTGCAGAATGTCACAACAAGCACATTGCATGATGCTATTCAGTTAGTGAGTCCCTCATATTGTCCCGCGACTCATGCCTCATGGTTTGAGGCAGCTGCATTTGCAAACTGGCTCGATACGAGTTCTGGATATGCCCCTGCATACAATCTTTCATTCACCAACGGATCTTGGTCGATGAGTATTTGGAGTAGAACTAGCTCTGGGTACAATGCAGCCAACCCATTTAGGAATCAGAATGCTGTCTATTTTCTCCCAAGTGTAGATGAGTGGTACAAAGCTGCTTACTACAGCTCAAGCCTGTCTCTTATACACATCTCCGAGCCCACGAGACTAGGCATGATCTCGTATGCCGTCTTCTGCTTGAAAAAAAAAAAAAAACAAAAGAACAAAGAAAAACTCGTATA